>ERZ808240.419-NODE-419-length-56729-cov-11.945495_pt1 | contig 56729 bp, 54 predicted proteins | sample MGYA00521084_ERZ808240 | MGnify/ENA primary metagenome ERZ808240 (study PRJEB31516, sample SAMN03275571) | gut metagenome | biome: mammalia-associated habitat; material: feces | host: Papio cynocephalus | place: Kenya | collected 2012-08-06 ...
CGACCTCGAGCCCGAGGACGACTACGCCGAGACCGTCAAGGCGTTCGACCTGGAGATCGCAAAGACGCTCGGAAGCCCGGGCGAGTGGGACCAGGGCGACGGCCAGTCAAAGCCCGCGCCGGGCGTCCGGTTCCAGGTCATCTCCAACACCACTCACGAGGTCGTGGGCACGCTCACGACCAACGCGAGCGGCCTCGCGTCCACCAAGGACGCCTCCACCTGCGACGACGCCTCCGTCTCCGAGGAGAGGACCGATGACGCGGGCAGGCCGTGGTTCGGGAAGGGCAGGCGCAACGCCGGCATCGACGGCGCCATCCCCTACGACGAGGCCGGGTACACGATCCATGAGGTGGAGTCCACGGTGCCCGACGGCTACGCGTCCCCAGAGTCGCGTGATTACGAGATGGCGGCCTGAAGCCTTCCGCCGTTGATGAGGCCGGCTCCACACAGGGCAAGGTCAACGACGGCGCAGAATATCTCGCCCGAGGTGGGAGCAAAGCCTCCAAGGAGCAGGACGACGAAGAGCACGAGTGCCGCGCAAGCAACGATGACGCCGAACTTGCAGAGGCCAAGGAACGTCGCGAGCTTTCCGGACCCGCTCAGGGCCGTCTTTCCAAAGCGCCCCGCAGATATGAGGTAGATGCCGATTCCCACGATTACCAGGGCGGAAACGAGGCCGTACGCGACGAATCGGGCGCCCGAGGCCACCGGAAGCGAGAGGAGCGTTGCCAAGCCATAGAGAACGCGCAAAACGCCCCAGGCGAGCATGATGGTGGCATAGCCTGACGTTGCCTTGAAGCTCGCGCGGGCCTCGTCTGAGAGCTTCTCGAGCCTCAATGGCTCCTCATCGATGGCCTCGGCAACGAACGACCTCTTGGGTGCAGCTTGGCCAAGGTCCTTGCTCGCCTTGCGCACCTCAAGTGCGAGAGAGGCCGTGAGAGCGCACGAGATGACGCTCGAGACGAGTGAGACAGCATCTCCCTGGACGACGCTTATCAAGAGCTCGATGACGCAGAGGCCGAACATGACGCGTCCAAGGACGATGGCGCTGCCGAGCCTTACCTGCTCACGACGAAACGTCAGCGCGCAGACGGCAAACGAGATGCCTGCGATGAGTACCAAGGCGAGGATGACCCAAGAGGCGGCGATGTAAATCCAGGCGGAGAACTCAAACCCCATGAGCGAGACCTGCTGAGGCAGATTGCCCTGGACGGAGTAGATGCCTGCGTAGGCAAGCGTCGTGAACAACAGTATTACGAGAATGGCGAGGTTGGAAACGCAATGCCAAACGAGATAGCCGATGCCAAGCGGCTTGAGGCTGCGTGACGCACCTATCTGCTCGTCTGCCATGACACTCCCCCAACGTCCCTATCGCGTACAGCTATGGTTCCCATTGTATCGAACGATATCCCTGGCGCATGGCTCTGGCCTGGAGAGGCGTTAGCGCCCCCGTGTGATTCGAAGCGCCATTGATCCAAAAAATAATACAGGTCAGAGAGCACACATACCCTCTGACCTGCATAAATGTTGGTGGGCCCAGTAGGATTCGAACCTACAACCCAGGGATTATGAGTCCCCTGCGCTGACCGTTGCGCCATAGGCCCCAAGATATGAAAAAAGGCGGAGACGAATTGCCTCCGCCTTGTCATATGTGGTGGAGATAAGGGGGTTCGAACCCCTGACCTCGTGACTGCCAGTCACGCGCTCTCCCAACTGAGCTATATCCCCGTGCGCAAGTGCATTGAATACTATACGGAAATCTCAGAGGATTGCAAGGGCAAAATGAGAAGAATCTCACACTGAAATAAAAAAGACGACACCCGAAGGTGCCGTCCATCACATCTGGTGGAGATAAGGGGGTTCGAACCCCTGACCTCGTGACTGCCAGTCACGCGCTCTCCCAACTGAGCTATATCCCCGAATCAACGAAGAGAATATTACCAAAAGACCCATGCGGCACAAGTGGAAATGCTAAAAAACTTTGAGCTTTGCCACAACCAGTTAGCCGCGCAACGTAGAGATGAACTCCTCGAGCCTGGCCAAACCCGTCTCAAGATCCTCATCGGAGACACAATAGCTCAGCCGCACATAGCCCTCAGAGCCAAAGCAGGTTCCCGGCACAAGCGCCACACCCGCCTCTCGGATGGCACGCTCGCAGAACTCCTCGGAACCAAGTCCGAGCCCCTCTATGCTCGGAAAGGCATAGAACGCCCCTGCGGGACGCTCGAGCGCAAGGCCCATCTCCCCCAGTCGGCGGCACACGGCCTCTCTCCTGCGCAGGTACGTCTCGCGCATGGGTTCGACATCGCACCCCAGTGCCACCACGGCCGCATCCTGGACGAATGCCGGCACGCTCGAGACGAGATACTGATGCATCTTCTCGATCTGGGCCTTGAGCTCGGACGGTGCCGCGAGCCATCCCAGCCGCCAGCCCGTCATGGCCCAGGGCTTGGAGAAGGAGTCCACCACAATGGTCCTGCTCGCAAGGCCATGAAACTCGCGGTCTGCACACGGGTCCTCGCGAAGCCTGCGCTCCTCGCGCTGGGCGAGAACGGCGTAGCGCTCGTAGCCCTCGTCATAGGAGAGCCTGTTGTACACGTCGTCGCAGATGACGTAGATGCCTGACAGGTATTGCGCGAGCCCCACGGCCTCGAGCGTCTCGTGGGTGTACACGCAGCCCGTCGGATTGTTGGGCGAGGTGATGACGATGGCCTTCGTCCGCGACGTAAGAACGTCACCGATGTCTCGTGGAGACATCTGGAACCCGTGCTTGCTTGTGTCGATGGGCACCACCACGCCATGGGCCGCCCGTATGATCGTCTCATACAGCCCAAAGGCCGGCGCAGGCACGATGACCTCGTCGCCCGGGTCCAGGATGGCCATGAGAGTCGCCGCGAGCGCCTCCGTGGCGCCACACGTCACGATGACGTCCTCGGGCGCAAACTCAAGCCCCTGCTTGCCCATATACTCCGAGAGGGCCCGCAGCAGCTCGGGCCTGCCATTGTTGGGCGGATAGTGCGTGAGACCGCGGGCGAGAGAGTCGCTCACGGCCGCGCGGATGGGCTCGGGCGTGTCGAACTCGGGCTCGCCAAGCGTGAGTTTGACGCATCCCGGCGTCTGGTTGGCCAGCGCCGTGAACCGGCGGATCCCGCTTGTTGCAAGAGCCGCCAGGTCACGGTTTGTTTCGCGCGTCACGGTTGGCCCCTGGCCTAGGCGCGTGCGGCGCGAACGAGGCCGGCGACCTTATCGGCCACCTCGTCAATGGAGACCTCGACGCGCTCGCCGCTCGCGCGGTCCTTGAGCTCGCAGTTGCCGCCCTTGACGGCGCGCTTGCCAAACACGAGCTGGTACGGGAAGCCCATGAGGTCGTTGTCGGCGAACTTGACGCCCGGACGCTCCTTGCGGTCGTCGATGACGACCTCGATGCCAGCCTCGGCGAGCTGTCCGGCGACCTTCTCGGCAGCCGGCCACACGAGCTCGTCGTGAACGTCAAGAGGCACGACGGCCACCTCGTAGGGCGCCACCGAGACGGGCCAGACGATGCCGTTCTCGTCGTTGTGCTGCTCCACCACGGCGGCAAGTGTGCGAGAGACGCCCACGCCATAGCAGCCCATGATCAGCGGCTTCTCCGTGCCGTCCTCGTCCATGAACGTGGCTCCCATGGCCTCGGAGTACTTGGTGCCCAGCTGGAAGACCTGGGAGACCTCGATGCCGCGGGCCGCAGAGAGGGGCTTGCCGCAGTGCGGGCAGGGGTCGCCGGCGACGACCGTGATGAGGTCCGCCCACTCGTCGGCCTCGAAGTCGCGTCCCGGCTCGATGCCCGTGAAGTGGAAGCCATCTTCGTTGGCGCCGCAGGCCCAGCTGTGGATGCCCTTGAGCGTGACGTCGCAGACGATGCGAATGCCCTCTGGAAGGTTGACGGGGCCGATGGAGCCCTTGGGAAGGCCGTAGCCCTCGAGCTCCTCGTCTGTCATCATGCGATAGCCCTCGCCAAAGGCGTGCTCGGCCTTGCAATCGTTGAGCTCGTGGTCGCCGGGGACAAGCGCAAGCACCGGATTGCCCTCGGCGTCGATGACGCACAGGGACTTGACGGTGGCGTTCTCGGGAATGTCGAGGAACTTGGAGAGGTCCTCGATGGAGTGAACGCCCGGCGTCTCGATCTTGGTGAGGTCACCGCTACCGGGGCCGTCAAGAACGGCAACGCTCGTGGATGCGGCCTCGTCATCGGCCGCGAAGCCGCAGTCGTCGCAGTAGACGAGGCTGGCCTCGCCGGCGTCGGCGAGCGCCATGTACTCGACTGACGTGTCTCCGCCGATCTGGCCGGTGTCGGCGACGACGGGCAGGGCCTTGAGGCCGCAGCGCACGCAGATGTTGGCGTAGGCGGCCTTCATCTTGTCGTACTCCTCCTGCAGGCTCTCCTGCGTGGCGGAGAAGCTGTAGCCGTCCTTCATGATGAACTCACGGCCGCGCATGAGGCCGTAGCGGGGGCGGAACTCGTCGCGAAACTTGTCCTGGATGTGGTAAAGGTTCACGGGCAGCTGCTTGTAGCTGCGTAGTTCGTTGCGCACGAGCGCGGTGACGGTCTCCTCGTGCGTGGGGCCGAGGACGAACTCGCGCTCGTGGCGGTCATGGAAGCGGATGAGCTCCTTGCCATATGCGTCGATGCGGCCGCTCTGACGCCAGAGGTCGGCGTCGACCATGATGGGCATCATGAGCTCCTGGGCACCGGCGTTGTCCATCTCGTCACGAACGATGTTCTCGATCTTGCGGATCGAGCGCCAGGCGAGCGGCAGATAGGTGTAGAGGCCAGCCGCCTCCTTGCGAATCATGCCGGCACGCAGCAGCAGGCGATGGCTGGCGAGCTCGGCCTCGGTCGGGTCCTCCTTGAGCGTGGGCGCGTACAGGCGGCTCATCTTCATCGGCTTCATGCGATTCCCTCCACGTCGAGCGGCGAGGTCTCGCCGCATAAGTTGCAACCGTGACATTCTAACGCGAAAGCGCCGGCCCCATGGAAGCCGGCGCGTAGTTGTAACGAGCTACTCGAAGCGCTCGTGAATCTCTGCAAACAACTCGTCCACGATGCGGTCCTCTGGCACCTTCCGAAGCGTCTCGCCATTGGCGATGAGAAGGCCCGTTCCCTTGCCGCAGGCGACGCCAATGTCTGCCCCGCGTGCCTCGCCCGGGCCATTCACGACGCATCCCATGACGGCCACCGAGATGGGCGCGCTCACCGTCTGGAGGCGACGCTCCACCTCGTTGGCGATCTCGATGAGGTTCACCTGGCAGCGGCCGCACGTGGGGCAGCTCACGAGCTCGGGCGTACGGCGACGCATGCCGAGCGACTGGAGAAGCTCCCAGGCGACAGGCACTTCCTCGCTGGGAGGGGCCGTGAGCGAGAGGCGCATCGTATCGCCGATACCCTCGGACAGCAGCACGGACAGCGCACTCACGTTCTTGACGGTGCCCTGGCGCACCGTGCCCGCCTCGGTGACGCCCAGGTGCAGCGGCACATGAGGAAGCACGCGGGAGAGCTCGCGGTTCGTGAGGATGGTGGCTGGCACGTCGTGGACCTTTGCGGACAGAACGATGTCCGTAAAGCCCCGCTCCTCAAAGTGATGCACGAACGAGACAGCGCTCTGCACGAGCTTCTCGGGTTGCGTGAGGTCTTCTCGTGCGTCGATCCGTTTGTCGAGCGAGCCCGCATTCACGCCGATGCGGATGGGGATGCCGGCCTCGCCTGCCGCATCTATCACGGCGTCGACGCGGTCGAACGAGCCGATGTTGCCCGGGTTGATGCGAAGGCCCGACGCGCCCCTGCGCGCCGCCTCGATGGCAAGCGTGTGATCAAAGTGGACGTCTGCCACGACGGGCAAGGGCGACTGCGCACAGACTTCGGCAAAGCCATCGAGGGCGTCCGCGTGGGGGATTGCCATGCGGATGATCTCGCATCCAAGCTGTTCGAGCTCGGAAATCTGGGCAAGCGTCGAAGCGGGGTCGGTCGTCTTTGTGGTGCACATGGACTGGACGGACACGGGCGCGCCACCGCCCACGGCAACGTTGCCAACGTGTACCTGATGCGTGAGCTCGCGCGGCAGCGGGCCTGCTTGCCCGCCTCTTCTGAGGTCGATCATGGACGGCTAGCCTCCGATGACGAATCGAACGATGTCCTGGCGAAGCACGGCAAAGAAGAGCAGCAAGGCCAGGGCGAGACCTACGTAGGAAAGATATCCCTGCACCCGTGCCGGGACGGTCCTTCTGCTCACGAGCTGGATGAGCTCGATGAGGAGCTTCCCGCCGTCGAGCGGTGGTATGGGAATGAGGTTCATGATGCCAAGCGACAAGGAGATGGCGGCCATGAGGAACAGGAAGCTCTCGACGCCTGTCTCGGCGGCCTGGGACGCCATGACCGAGATGCCCACGATCGAGGTTGACTGCGAGACGACCTCAGCCGTGTGGGCAGGCTGGAATAGCTGTGCGACATAGCCCACCGTGGAGGTGAGGTACCGCCAGCCCAGGCCCAGCGACTCTCCCAGCGAGGGATGGTAGACCTCGATGGAAGCCATGATGCCGAACTTGCCATCGTTGTCCTGGGACGTGGGGTCAACGGTGGCACCCAGCTCCTGCCCATCTCGCTCGAGCGTTATCTCAAACGGCTGACCAGCGGCGATGCTGTCTCTCAGAAGCTGACCCATCTCGGTCCAGTCATCCGCCCGCACGCCTGCGACGGACTCGATGCGGTCGCCCGGCTGGACGCCCGCCGCCTGCGCAAGGGAGGCATCCGCAACGGAGCCGATGACCGTCGAGGAGCTTGCTACCTGCACGCCAACGGCGGAAAGCACACCCGCGATGATCGCAATGCCACAGATGACGTTGATGGCCGGCCCCGCTATGAGCGTGACGGCTCGCGCGAGAAAGCCCTTGCCCTGGTAGGTGTGCGAACGCTCCATGGAGAGCAGCTCGATGGAGCCGCCTTCGGGTAGGGCGTGCGGCTCCCCCGCCGCCGTTGACCCGGTAAGAGAGAAGTCGTGTCCGGAGTCGAACGCCGTGAGCAGGTTTGCGTCTCGCTGGACGGTCTGGACGCAGTGCGGCCACATCTTCTGGTTGGGCCTCTCCCCTGCCTCCTCGTCGTAGTAGGGCTCAAGGGATGCCCAGTCAACGAGCACGGACAGCTGTTCGCAAATTGCGTCCTCGCTGGTATCAAGCTTGTTGGCAAGCTCGGAGACCTCGATGCGCCCCGCCTTTGACACGAGCTCGAGGATGGGGGCCGCAAGCTCGTTCGTCTCCCCCTCCATCCCGCAGATGCGGTTGTAGCCGCCGAGCAGAATCGGGGTCACGCCCACCTCGGTGCCATGGTCCTTGCTCTTATGGGAAAGACGCCAGCGGCACGGCATGCCGAGGAAGAACTCGGTGACGCGCATGCCGAACGCGCGAGCGGCAAGGTAGTGACCCGCCTCGTGCACGAACACAAGGGAGGAGAGGAGAACGACGCCCCAGAAGACGGCGGAAAACGCCCCCAGCGCCACGCTCATGCGATCCTCCCGAGAAGCTCGCGGGCACGTTCGCGGGCGAGCGCGTCGACGTCAGCAATCTGGGTGAGGGAGGTGAGCGGCTCCACGGTCGTGGCATCCATGACGCCCTCGACAACCGCGTCGATGTCGGTGAAGCCGCAGCGTCCGTGGCGGAACGCCTCGTTTGCGACCTCATTGGCCGCGTTCATCGCGCATGGGAGCGTGCCGCCCGCCCTGCCCGCCGCGAGTGCGAGGTCCAGGCAGCGGAACGCCTTGGTGTCCGGGGCTGCAAAGGTAAGGGGCTCCGAGGTGCGCCAGTCAACGTGGGTGGCCGGCGACTCCCAGCGCTCCGGGTAGCTGAGGGCGTACTGGATGGCAACGCGCATGTCCGATGGGCCAAGCTGCGCCTTGACCGAGCCGTCCGCGAACTCGACGGCCGAGTGAATCTTGCTCTGACGATGGACGAGCACCTCGACGTCGTCGATGGGGACGTCGAAGAGGTGATGGGCCTCGATGACCTCGAGGCCCTTGTTCATGAGCGTGGCGCAGTCGATCGTAATCTTGGCGCCCATCTTCCACGTGGGGTGCGCGAGCGCCTGCGCCGCGGTGACGCCTGCTAGCTCCTCGCGCGTGAGGCCAAAGAACGGACCGCCAGAGCACGTGATCCAAATCTTGCGGACGTCATGCCTCCGCTCGCCAACGAGGCACTGGTAGATGGCGTTGTGTTCGGAATCCACGGGCAGAACGCAGCCAGGCTTGGCCATGGGCATGAGGAGGTCGCCGCCAATGACGAGCGCCTCCTTGTTGGCGGGGGCCCAGATCTTGCCCGCTCGGAGAGCCTCGTGACTCGCCCAGATGCCGGCCTCGCCCACCACGGCCACGAGAACGCAGTCAACGTCGGGAAGGCTTGCGAGCCGCGTCACGGCATCCGTTCCAAAGCCAAGCTCGCAGCCAGCGGGAAGCTCGACGAGGGCAGGGTCATTCCTATGGGACTCGTCGGCGACGGCAACGTGAGACGCGCCAAACTCCCGGGCGGCATCAACGAGCCCCCTGCAAGACGAGTTGACGGCGAGTGCGGTGACACGGAGCTTGTCCGGATGCATGCGCACGACGTCGAGCGTCTGCTTGCCGATGGAGCCAGTGCAGCCAAGGAGCGCCACGCGCAGCGGACGCTCCCTGGAGATGGTGCTCGAGGTGTCCTCGAAGATGTTCACAGAATTCCTCCGTAGTGAAGCACGAAGTAGGCCGTCATGCAGGCAAAGAGCATGGAGTCGGAGCGATCGAGAAGTCCGCCGTGCCCCGGCATGAAGTTGCCCGAGTCCTTGACGCCAACGCTGCGCTTGAGTCGGCTCTCGAACAGGTCGCCGATGACGCCGGCGCAACCGCACAAAAGGCCGGCGAGAAGCGCGAGGGGAAGGCTGATGCCCCTCACGCCGAGAGCCCATACGATGACCCAGACAAGGCAGGAGCCCACCAGGCCGCCAACGAGGCCCTCCCAGCTCTTGTTTGGAGAGATGCGCGGAGCAAGCTTGTGGCGACCGAGCTTGGAGCCAACCAGGTAGGCAAACGCGTCGTTGACCCAGACCGAGCCCATGACGCCGAGCGTGAGCAGGGCGCCGTCCGCGCCCGAGTCGCACGAGCGAATCGTGACGACCGAGGAGAACAGCAGGCCCGTGTAGACCGCGCCGAACAGGGTGATGGATGCATCGGAGATACTCGCCCTCGGGGTGAGCACATACCACGTCCCACACGCAAGCATGAGCAGCAGCGTGATGCCCGTCTCGGCCTCGGGACGGGCGAGGGCGGCCACCGGATAGAGCACGACGGCGCACAGCCCAACGAACTCGTTGGGCATGCGGCCGGCGAGACGAGCCATTCGGAAGAACTCAGAGCCGCACAGCCAGGCCATAGCGGCCACGAGGACCGTGGTGGGAATCCTGCCCCAGAACAGGCAGATGAAGATGCAGAGCGCGTAGACGAGGCCCGAGGTGGTCCTCGTCAAGAGCTTCTCGGTCCAGCTGCGGGCCTTCTGGCTCTTGAGACCGCCTACGACGCGCTCGCCCTCGTGGGCCTTTCGGCGCCTCTCGAGCGACTCGGAGGCGGAGTCGAGATTCTTGGGAGCGCCCGAGCCCTCGTGCTTGGGTCGGCTCACTTGGCGCTCACCCCTCCAAATCGGCGATCGCGGCCCTGGAACGAGCGAATGGCACGAAGAAGCTCCCAGCGGTCAAAGTCCGGCCAGAGGGTGTCCGTTACGTAGAACTCGCTGTATGCGAGCTGCCAGAGCAGATAGTTGGAAAGACGAAGCTCGCCCGAGGTGCGAATGAGCAGCTCTGGGTCCGGAAGGTCGGCGGTATAGAGGTGCGCTGCCACGCAGTCCTGGTCGATATCCGATGCGCTCAGTGCGCCGGACGCCACCTCTTCGGAGATGAGCCGGGCGGCACGCGCAAGCTCTGCGCGCGCGCCGTAGTTGACAGCCAGCGCGAGCGTCATGCCCGTGTGGTCGGCCGTCTCCGTCAGACCCTCCTCGAACACCTCGCGCGTCTTCTGAGGAAGGGCCTCGATGTCACCAAGGAACTCGAGGCGAACGTTCTCCTGGTGGAACAGCGGGAGCTCCTTCACGAGCGTCGTCGCGAAGAGATGCATCAGGAGGTCCACCTCCTTCTGCGGGCGCTTCCAGTTCTCGGTGGAGAACGCATAGGCGCTCAGGACGTCGATGCCAAGACGGACACAGGCGGTGATCGTCTCGCGCAGGCTGGAGATGCCGGCGATGTGGCCCTGACCTCGCTCCATGCCCTGTCGAGTCGCCCAGCGGCCATTGCCGTCCATGATGACGGAGATATGGCTCGGGAGCCTCCCGAGGTCGACGTCCTCGAGACGGACGTCCTCGGGAGGCCCCGAGAAGTAGTTGGTCAGCTCTTGCTCGTCACGCTGCACGCGATACACCCGCTGTTCTAGATCTCCATGACCTCGGCCTCTTTGGCCTTGGTCGCCTCGTCAATCTTCTTCACGAAGTCGTCGGTGAGCTTCTGGACCTTAGCCTGCTCACGGCGCACGTCGTCCTCGGAAAGCTCCTCGTCGCGCTCGAGCTTGCCGTTGGCCTCGCGACGAACGTTGCGCACGGCAACGCGAGCCTCCTCTGCGAGCGTACGGCACTCCTTTGCGAGCTCCTTACGGCGCTCGCCCGTGGGCTTGGGGAACGGCAGGCGGATGACCTGGCCGTCGTTGGACGGAGTGATGCCGAGGTCAGACTGAGAGATGGCCTTCTCGATGGCGTTGAGGCTCGTCTTGTCCCAGGGCTCGACGACGAGCATGCTGGCCTCGGGCACCTTGACGCCGGCAAGCTGGGTCACGGGCGTGGACTGCCCGTAGTAGTCGACCATGATGGAGTCGAGCACGTGCGGGTTGGCGCGGCCGGTGCGGACCTTGCCAAAGTTGGTCTTGAGTGCCTCGAGGCACTTCTCCATGCGGTCACGTGCGGTATCGGTGATCTCGCTCATTAGTGGGTCTCCTCCCCTACGACGGTGGTGCCAACCGGCAGTCCCTTGAGCGCGTCCGCGAAGACGTGCGGCTGGTCGATGTTGAAAACGATCATGGACATGTTGTTGTCGGAGCACAGGGCTGTGGCCGTGGCGTCCATGACCTTGAGGTCGCGCGTGAGGACCTCGCGATACGTGATGGTGTCGAAGCGCTTGGCGTCCGGGTTCTTCATCGGGTCCGCGTCGTAGATGCCGTCGACCTTCGTTGCCTTCATGAGGCAGTCGGCGTCAATCTCGCAGGCGCGCAGGGCCGCGGCGGTATCCGTGGTGAAATAGGGGTTGCCCGAGCCGGCGGCGAAGATGGCGATGTAGCCCTTCTCGAGGTGCTTGATGGCGCGGCGGCGGATGTAGGGCTCGGCAACCTCGTCCATCTTGATGGCGCTCATCACGCGAGCGGTCATGCCGTTGCGCTCAAAGCCGTCCTGCAGGGCAAGCGCGTTCATGACGGTGGCGAGCATGCCCATGTAGTCCGCCTGGGCGCGATCCATGCCGCCCGCGGCACCCGCGACGCCGCGGAAGATGTTGCCGCCGCCCACGACGACGCCCACCTCGATGCCATCGTCATGGATGACCTTGATCTCCTTGGCGAGGTGGTCCACGACCTTGGGGTCGATGCCGTAGCCGGCCTCACCCATGAGCGCCTCACCGGAGAGCTTGAGCAGCACGCGCTTGTACTTATAGTCCGTCAAGGGATACTTCCCTTCCTCTTGGTTAGCCTATTCGTAACGATACTAGCAGAGCGAAGCGCGGACACGCCGCTTTTGACGGTACGCGCATAAGAATGGGCCCGACATCCGATGGATGCCGGGCCCATGTGTCAGGCATGTGCCGTGTGACTACTCGCCAAAGGTGAAGCGATCGAAGGCGACGACCTCGATGGTGTCGCCGAGCTCCTTGCCGACCTTCTCGGCGTACTGGCGGATGGTGATGTCGCCATCCTTGATGAAGGCCTGCTCGGAGAGGACGGACTCGCCGAAGAACTTGTTGAGACGGCCCTCGGCGATCTTGACCTGAATGGCCTCGGGCTTACCGGACTCGGCAGCCTGAGCCTTGTAGATGCTCATCTCGTGCTCGACGATCTCAGCGGGAACGTCCTCGCGACGAGCGGAGATGGCGCCGGCGGCAGCGGCCTGCATGGCGACATCGTGGGCGAACGTCTTGAAGGCCTCGGCCTTGGCGGTCTCGGGCTTGGAGAACGTGAACTCGACGATGGTGCCGAGCTTGCCGTTGGCGTGGACATAGGAGCCGAAGGCGCCGTTCTCGACCTCGCGACGGGCAAATCGGGCAATCTTCATGTTCTCGCCCATGGTGTGGATCATCTCGGTGAGGGCGGCGTCAACCGTCTCGTTCTCGGAGAACTCGGCGGCCTTGAGGGCGTCCACGTCGGCCGGGTTCGCCTTGGCGACGACGGCGGCGACGTTCTTGGCGAAGCCGGTGAACTTGGGGTTTCCACCGACGAAGTCGGTCTCGCAGGTGACCTCGACGAGCGCGGCGACCTTGCCGCACTCGGAGACGTACGCGGCGACGGTGCCCTCGTTCGTCTCGCGGCCAGCCTTCTTGACGGCCTTGGCCATGCCCATCTTGCGAAGGACGTCGACGGCCTTCTCGATGTCGCCGTCAGCCTCGACGAGCGCCTTCTTGCACTCCATCATCGGGGAGTCGGTCATCTCGCGGAGCTGCTTGACGAGCGCGGCGGTGATCTGAGCCATGAGTGCCTCTCTCTCGTTTCTATGCGCAATCGCGCATGGTTTCGCCTTACATGCGGACGCCGCCCAAGAAGGACGGCGCCCATAATTACAGTTTTGCTACGAAGCGGCCTTGCGGCTACTCGGCAGCGGGCGCCTCGACGGCAGGGGTGGTCTCGCCGGCGGCCATCTCCTCGGCCGTGATCTGCTCCTTGCCGGTGCCGGCGAGCACGGCGTCGGCGACAAGCTCGGTCATGAGGGCGACGGAGCGGATGGCGTCGTCGTTCGCGGGGATGCCGTAGTCAACGACGTCCGGGTCGGAGTTGGTGTCGAGCAGGGCGACAACCGGGATGTGCAGACGGTTGGCCTCGCGGATGGCGAGCTCCTCGCGCTTGGAGTCGATAACGAACAGGGCGGCGGGAAGCTGACGCATCTCACGGACGCCACCGAGGTTGCGCTGGAGCTTCTCGAGCTCCTTGGTCAGAACGGACTGCTCCTTCTTGCCGCGGGCGGCCATGCGGCCGTCCTCGACCATGGCCTCGAGCTCCTCCATGCGGTCGATGCGGGAGCGCATGGTCACGAAGTTGGTGAGCACGCCACCGAGCCAGCGCTGGTTGATGTAGGGCATGCCGCAGCGCTCGGCCTGCGTGGCGACGGGCTCCTGGGCCTGCTTCTTGGTGCCGACGAACAGGATCTTGCCGCCCTTGGCAGCCGTCTCCTTGAGGAAGGTGTAGGCGCGGTCAGCGTCGAGGATCGTCTGCTTGAGGTCGAGGATGTAGATGCCGTTGCGCTCGCCGAAGATGTAGGGCTTCATCTTGGGGTTCCAGCGACGGGTCTGGTGGCCGTAGTGGCAACCGGCCTCGAGAAGGGTGTTAAGGTTGATCTTGACTGCCATGGTGCTACCTTTCTTGGTTGGCCTCCGCGCCGGTCATCCCATCGGGCCACCCGCTGGCGCGGGCACCGTGGCCGTCTGGTCGCGACGCGTGTGTTCTCATGCTGGCGATTGCACAGCGGTTGGTTAGTTTAGCAGCGAGCAAGCTGGGGCGCAAGATGCCAGTTGGCTTGCTTCAAGCGGAGCACACAAGCCGGCTTTCGGGCTCCCGGAGGCGCGCTCAATTGCCCGACCTCGGATGGGCCTGCAGCGCCGCCGCCTTGAGACGCTCGACGGAGAGGTGCGTGTAGATCTGGGTGGTGGAGAGGCTCTCGTGACCAAGAAGCTCCTGCACGCTCCTGAGGTCCGCTCCGCCATCGAGCAGCTGCGTGGCAAACGTGTGCCTCATGGCGTGCGGCGTTATCGTGGGGTCAAGGCCGGCCGTGTCCACAAGGCGCTCGAACCTCACCCTGAGCGCCGCGGCGCTCATCCTGCGCCCCCTCGCGGAGAGAAACAGGGCGTTGGTTTGCTCCTTCGAGGCGGCAGCCAGCAACGGCCGGCCGTCACGGACGTAGCGTTCGATTGCCTCCACGGCCTTGCCATAGAGTGGCACGACGCGTTCCTTGGACCCCTTTCCAAAGAGTCGGACCTGGCGCTGTGCTGCGTCCACGTCGCGAACGTCAAGCGCCGACGCCTCCGATATGCGGGCGCCGCTCGCATAGAGCAGCTCTACGAGGGCTCGGTCGCCAAGCCCCTCGGGGTCGGTTGCGCATGAATCAAGGATGCGCATGACGTCTGAGGCGCTCAACGTGCTCGGAAGTCGCTTTGAGAGCTTGGGGCTCGCGATGGCGGCAGCGGTGTCCTCGTCAGTGAGTCTCCTGCTCACCAGCCATCTGTAGAGCGAGCGTACGGCCGAAAGATGACGGTTCTGGGTCGTCGTGGCGTATCCCGCGTCCTGAAGCTCCGCAAGCCAGGACCTGAGCTCGCCGTGCGTCACGTGAAAGGGATCGATGCCCTCTCGTCTCGTCCAGTCCAGATAGGCATGTAGGTCGGTCTCGTAGGCCCTCGTCGTATTTGGCGAGAGGTTGCGGACGCCGCGCATATAGGCGCAGTACTCCCCCACCCTGCGCTCGAACTCGTCTTGCGAGCGAGTCCGAAGCTCGCTAGGAGAACAGGTCATCGCGAGAGGAGACGTAGGCGGCCAGGTCCTCCATGGCGCGGTCTGCATAGCGAGCGTATCGATCGCGCTTCTTGAGCCTGGGACCCCCGAGCGGAGGAACGATGCCAAAGTTCACGTGCATGGGCTGGTAGGGAGACGTGGCGGGGTTCGTTGCGTAGGACACGAGCGAACCCAAGGCACCCGTTCGCGGAAGGCTCACGTGATCCAGGCCCGCGACGTCGGCAAACGTGTTGAGCGCCGCAAGCAGCCCGGAGGCAATCGCCTCGGTGTAGCCCTCGGTTCCGCAGATCTGGCCCGCGAGCCTCACCCTGGTGCCGGGGACGGCAAACGTATCGTCAAGCACGCGGGGCGCGTCGACGAAGGAATTGCGATGCATGACGCCATAGCGGAAGAACTCGGCGTTCTCGAGGCCGGGAATGAGCCTGAACACTCGCTTCTGCTCTGGCCAGGTGAGGTTCGTCTGGAACCCGACGAGGTTGTACGCGGTGCACTCGGCGTTCTCCGGCCTGAGCTGGACGACGGCCCAAGGCCTGCGCCCGGTTCGCGGGTCCGTGAGGCCCACGGGCTTCATGGCGCCATAGCGCGCGGCGTCGATGCCCGTGCGAGCTACCTCCTCCACCGGCTGGCAGGCACAGAAGAGGTCCTTCTGCTCGAACTCGCGGGCAACGACGCGATCGGCGGACAGCAGCGCCTCCATGAAGGCCTCGTACTCGGCCTTGTCCATTGGGCAGTTGAGATAGTCGCCAACGCCCTGGTCCTCATAGCGAGACTGCGAGAAGACGATGGAGCGGTCGATCGTCTCCGCGTCCACTATGGGGGCGGCGGCATCAAAGAAGGAGAGTGACTCGGCTCCCACGAGCGAGGCAAGGGACGCCGCCAGGGAATCGGAGCACAGCGGACCGGCGGCTATGACGCATCGCTTCTCTGGGACGCTCGTGACTTCCTCGCGCGCCACCTCGATGAGCGACTGCGACGCCACGCGCTCCCCCACCAGGGCGGAGAATCGGTCGCGGTCGACCGCGAGGGCTCCTCCCGCCGGGACCGAGGCCTGCTTGGCGCATGCGAGCAGCTCGGATCCCATGAGCTCAAGCTCGGCCTTGAGAAGGCCTGCCGCGGAGTCGCGCCTCATGGACTTGAGCGAGTTGGAGCATACGAGCTCGGCCATGCCGTCGGTGTGGTGCGCAGGCGAGCTCTTGCCCGGGCGTTGCTCGACGAGCCTCACGGGGACTCCGCGCCTGGCAAGCTGAAGCGCGCACTCGCACCCGGCAAGCCCGGCGCCAACGACCGTTACCGTCTCAAAATCAGTCATGCGACTCCCGTCAAAGCAATATTACCTACGACGATACATTGTGCCCCAGCAAGGCCAGCTCGGTGGGCGCGAATCTGGCGTCCGGGAGCCGGCACACGAGCCCCAGCGCCTCCTGTTCGGCAAGAACGGCGAGCGTCTGGGGAAGCCCGAGCCCGAGAAGAACGGAGACCTCGTCTGCCCGCATGGGAGAGGCGACCAGGGCGTCAAGCAGCTTTCCCCTCGGGAGATCGTGGGTCTCCACCTGCGTTCTGAGCCTTCCGTAGTCCAGCGAGATGAGGCCCTCGAGCGACTCCTCGTCCGTCACGACGGAGGCGCCGGATTCGATCAGCCAGTTGGTTCCACGGGAGTTTGCGGAGAATATCGAGCCGGGAACGGCGTACACCCTGCGTCCGAGCTCTGCCGCGGTCGTTGCCGTGTGGAAGGTGCCCGACGGCCTTCCGGCCTCGCAGACAACGAGGACGGAGGACAGGGCCGCTATGGCCTTGTTTCTCCGAACGAACGTGTAGCGGGCGGGCGGCGCGCCCCACCGCTCCAGAGAGACAACGCATCCTCCGCCGCGAACGGCCCGAGCGAACAGCTCGTCGCTCGAGGAGGGATAGACGCCGTCCGCGCCGCATCCCGGGATGACGACCGTCTTTCCGCCGGCGTCAAGGGCGGCGGTTCCCGCGCACTGGTCGCAGCCGATGGCACCACCGGAGACCACGGTGATGCCGCACTCGGCGGCGGCCCTTCCTGCCATCTTTGCGCACGTCTTGCCGTAGGGCGTGGCCTTTCTCGCGCCAATGATCGAGATGCACGGACCGCTCAGCACGTCAGGGTCACCGTAACCGTGAAGTACGGGCGCCTCCGGGCCGAGGTCGAGAAGGGGTGTCGGATAGCTGGGGTCTTTCGGGGAAATCTCCCAGCGCCCAAGCCCCTCTATGAGCGCGCGGTACTCGCTACGAGCTGCCATCTGCATCGCCCTCCAAGGCATATCGGCTCCTGAACGCGCAGGCCTCCGCGATGTCGTCCGCCTCTACGAGCTCGCGTTCGGCCAAGTCCGCGATCGTCCGTGCCACGCGAGCGGTTCTCGAGATGGCCCGCCCTCCCAGCGAGAGGCGCTCTGCCATGAGCTCGAGCAGGGATTGCGCCTTGTCGGACAGGTTGCATCCCTCGACGGTGCTCAGCTGGTCTCCCGCGAGCCGGGATCTTCTCCACGAGCCGAACTCCCGACCCCTCATGACCTGGCCTCGCATCTGATTCGAGCTAAGCCCGCGGGCTCCCTTTATGACGTTGGAGGCGGCCGGGCGCATCACGTCAACGAACACATCGATTCGGTCCATGATGGCCCCGCCGACACGCGCTTGGTATCGTGCGATCTGGGCGGGCGAGCAGCGACACACGTGTCCCCTGTCTCCAAAGTGGCCGCACGGGCAGGGGTTGGCCGCCGCCAGGAGCTGAAACCTACTGGGAAACGCATAGGTTCCGTCTGCCCGCACAAGCCTGATCTCGCCGTCCTCCATTGGTTGGCGAAGCGACTGCAGCACGGAAGGCGAGAACTCGGGAAGCTCGTCTAGGAACAGGACGCCACCATGCGCGAGTGATGCCTCCCCCGGCGTCACGGGGTTGCCTCCCCCTACGAGGCCTGCCAGGGAAATCGCATGGTGAGGAGCCCTGAAGGGCCGTCTTCCCAGGATGATGTCATCAACGGGAAGCGCGCAGACGGAGTGCACGAGCATGGCCTCGAGGGCCTCGTGCTCCTCGAGCGGGGGAAGGATCGTTGGCAGTCGCTTCGCGAGCATCGTCTTTCCCGCGCCGGGCGGGCCGGTCATGAGCGCGCCATGGCCACCCGTTGCGGCAATCACGAGCGCTCGCTTGGCGGATTCCTGGTCAACGACGTCTGCGTAGTCGATCGCGGAGTTCTCCGCTACGCCGAGGGAACGCGTCATGTCCCCGGGCTCGTCCAAGCTCGCAACGCCACGCTTGAGCTGGGATATGTTCTCAATCACAAGAGCGCTGCCATCGTTGGAGACGCCAAGGGACGAGCGGATGAACTCGGCAGGCCCCACGAGCGTGAGCCCAAGGTCGCGGGCGAGCAGCGCATAGGCGATGCCTCCCGAGACAGCGCTCACCATGCCGCCAAGCCCTAGCTCTCCCACGAAAAGGCACCTGTCGAGACCCGCACTTGGAATCTGGCCGGTTGCCGCGAGAATCGCGATGGCCATGGGCAGGTCGAGGCCGGTACCGACCTTCCTCATGTCGCTCGGGGCGAGGTTGAGCGTGACGCCCATGCGCGGCACCTCGAGCCCGCATTGGGAGATGGCGCAGCGAATCCGGTTCCTGGACTCGAGCACGGACGAGGAAGGCTTCCCCACGACCGTGATGTTGGGAAGACCGCCGGAAAGGGCGACCTCTACGGTGACGTGAGCGGCCTCGACTCCCCTGAGCATGGCCGCGTGAATGGCGAGGCACCCCATCAGGACACCTCTTGCAGGCTGATTCCGCGCAGGTAGTGGACGTGTGCCTTGCGCTCCTCACGCTCCTCGAGCGTAACTGCCACGACGTCGAGCCGCACGTTCGGAGGAACCTCGAAGCGGGCGCGATACGCCTCGCACAGACCCGCATACCGCGCGAGCTTCTCGTTGTCCACCGCGACCTCGGGATGGACGACGAACTCGTATTCGGGCGGAAGCGCCCTCGTCTTGACCTCGACAAGGACGTGCTCGCTGCCGTCCCGGCATACGATGTCCACCTCGCCCTGCGCACAGCGCCAGTTCCTGTCAAGAATGTCATAGCCCCTCATCTGCAGAAACGAGGTGGCAATGTCCTCGCCAAGGCGGCCCACCTCGTGCGGTGTGAGCTCGCATACGGGCTTTTGACGATAATCGAGCGCTTCCATGGTGCTCCCTTCGACGCGATCTACGTGAAGAGAGCGTGCCAGACGAGCCCAACAGAAACCTGTGCTTCGTCAAACGCAAATCTAACAGTCGAGCTAGAAGAGCTGCGCGGTCTCAAGAAAGTTCTGGCAGAAGCTCACGCGATGAATGGGCGTCAGGCCCTTCTCGCGAATTGCCTCGATATGCTCGGGCGATGCGTAGCCCTTGGACTTGGCGAGGTGGTACCCGGGGTATTGCTCATCATATTCCACCATCATTTCGTCACGAGTTACCTTCGCGACGATGCTGGCGGCGGCAATGCAGGCGACTCTGGCGTCACCCTTCACAAGCGTCCGTTCCTTTGGGTGGATGTGAAGCGGGTTGCCGTCGATGAGCACCGCGTCCGGCTCCACGCCGGCGTCCGAGATGGCACCGAGCATCGCCTCCCTGAGGGCACGTGCCATACCCACCTCGTCGATTCTCGCAGGGGACACATGGCAGATGCCGATGGCGAGCGCAACCTGTCGGATCTTGGCGGCAAGCTCACCTCTGCGCTGGGGAGAAAGCTGCTTGGAGTCATTGACGCCCCAGACTTTGGGGTCGTCCGGCAAGGCGACGGCACATACGGTGACGGGACCAGCCACCGAACCCCTGCCCACCTCGTCGAGACCCAGGACGATGCCATCGCCGCCCATCTCGCGCATGAGCGCATACATGCCCTCGACGCGCTCGCGCTCGGCGCGCTCCCTCGCGACGCGCCTCTTTGCCACGCCGCACGCCCGCTTCACCTGTGCGCGCGGGTCATCGGCATACCGTTCGAGAAGCGCTGCAAGCTCGGACTCGGTTGCTTCCGCAAGCGTCGCGGAAATCTCCGCGGCTGTGGCCGGATGGGTGTTGCCAGCCAATCCAGTCTCCCTCCATAGAAAAGAGCCGTCCCGCTTGCGCGGAACGGCTCCCGACAATCGCAACTGCCTTGGTGCTAGTCGCGCTTCTCGCGGATGCGAGCAGCCTTGCCCACGCGATCGCGCAGGTAGAAGAGCTTGGCGCGACGGACGTCACCGTGACGAACGACCTCGAGCTTGCCAATCTTGGGCGAGTGAAGCGGGAACGTGCGCTCCACGCCGACACCGAAGGAGATCTTGCGGACGGTGAAGGTCTCACGAGAAGAGCCACCGCTCATGCGGATGACGTCACCCTCGAACACCTGGATGCGCTCGCGGTCGCCCTCCTTGATGCGGTAGTGCACCTTGACGTGGTCGCCAGGGATGACCGTGGGGATGTCCTCACGAATCTGCTGACGCTCGATGGCGCGAATGTAGTCCATGTTGCTTTCCTTGTCTCTCTGCCCAGAGGTACCGTCTGATCTGTCAGCGGTACGTGGGGTTTACACACAAGCGAGAAGTATAGCGAAGCGGCGCATGGGGCGCAACGAGATGTTGGGACGAGCAGGCGTCACCTCAGCGTCTCCATGCGCGCGGGAGGAACAGGCGCTCGTAGTCCCGGATGGCAAAGCGGTCCGTCATGCCGGAGATGTAGTCCGCCACCTGGACCTCGGGGGCATCGGAATCGTGCAGGCGATACTCGGCTGGCACCTCGTCAAGATGCCCCATGTAGTACATGAACAGGCCCTCGACCAAGCCGTTGGCCTTGGGCTCCTCGACCTTGGCGTCGCTTTGCGTGTAGACGTTGTCGAACAGCCAAGACCTGAGCTCCATCATGGCCTGCCATACCGGCTCGCTCATGGCGATGTCGCCACGCTCGGCGCTTGTTGCCACGAGATCCCCGACCATGGTGGCGATGCGCTGCGAGGATGAGGAGCCAAGCCGCTCGAGCACGATGCGCGGGAGGTCGTCCTCGCAGATGATGCCAGCGCGCTCGGCGTCCTGGATGTCATGCGTCACGTACGCGACGCGGTCCGCCACGGCCACGATGCGCCCCTCGAGCGTGGCGGCGCGCTGGGAGCCCGTGTGACAGACGATGCCGTCAACCACCTCGCGCGAGAGGTTGAGTCCCCGGCCGTCCTTCTCAAGCAGGTCAACGACGCGTACGGACTGCTCGTTGTGCCGGAAGAGCCGGCGGCCTTCGTCGCTGTCCGGATCAATGCCACGCCACCTCGCGATGGCACGGGAGAGCGCGCCCTCCCCCGTGTGGCCAAAGGGCGTATGGCCCAGGTCGTGTCCCAGTGCGATCGCCTCGGTAAGGTCCTCGTTCAACCTGAGCGACGTGGCCACGCTGCGGGCAATCTGGGCGACCTCGAGCGTGTGCGTGAGCCTCGTGCGGTAGTGGTCGCCCTCCGGGGCGAGAAAGACCTGCGTCTTGTGCGAGAGCCTGCGAAACGCCTTGCAGTGGACGATGCGGTCTCGGTCGCGCTGATAGCACGTGCGAAGACCGTCGGGCTCCTCCGCCGAGAGCCGACCGACAGAGGCGTCGGAGAACGCCGCGAGCGGCGAGAGCAACTCATGCTCCCGCCGCTCGGCGTCTGACCTCGTGAGTATGGAAATCCGGGCGGCCATGCGCTATGCGCGCTCGACCTGGGAGATGACGTCGGCGGAGAGCTCCTCGACCGTCTTCTCGTCCGTGAACAGGCGCGTGCACCCAAGGCCGTCCATGATCTCAGCGGCGTGCGCCATCGCGCTCTCGGCGTGTGCCACCGCCTCGTTCGCCGACGTCTCGGTGTCCTTCACGCGAATGCTCGCGTTGGCGAGGACTCCCGTGGAATTCTCGAGACCAAACAGGCGGCTCTTGTCGACATCCGCAAGCTGGGCGGGAATCTCGCAGCCGGGGTCGAGCGAGACGCTCGCCACGTTGTAGCCGAGAAATGACAGGTACATGGCTAGCGGGGACTTCGCAGAGCCCGAGAGGCCCACGAGCACGATGTCCGCCTTCGTGAGGTCCTGGGGGTTCTTGCCGTTGTCATGCTCGACGAAGAACTCCATCGAGGAGACGCGACGCAGGTAGCGCTTGTCCACCATGTGATGGGCGCGCGCCTGGTTCTTGGGCTTCTCGCCGGTGAGTCCCGCAAGGAGCTGAACGACGGGGCCAAGGATGTCCACGGACAGGATGCCTCGGTTGTTGAGGTCGCTGCGCACCTGCTTGCGAAGCGAGGGGTCAACGATGGAGTGGAAGACCGCCGTGGAGACGAAGTCCTCATCGTGCTCATCAAAGTACGCGGCGACCTCCTCGGCGCTCTTGATCTGAGAGAGACGGACGACGCGAACCGCACCGTCTGAGAACTGGGCTGCGGCGGAGAGCACGACGTTGTTCGCCGAGTCTCCGAGGGAGTCGGAGACAACGTAGACGAGCGCCGCGTCCTCGGGGCGACCGTCACCAAGCTGATCGAACGTAACCTTCATGAGACCTCCAACCATGGCGGCCTTTCGGCCGTGCGTCACTCGTTGGCTTCCTTATACCCTACTTCTTGCGCGCAAGCTCGCCGATGTTCGCGATGCCCGAGAACACCTCGACGAGGTTGTTGAGCAGGCGAAGCCTGTTCTCTCGAAGCGCCATATCCTCGTCCATGACCATGACGTCGGCAAAGAACGCGTCGATGGGCTCACGCAGGGAAGCGAGCTGGGCGATGACGTCTTCGAGCTTCTTGTCCTCGAGGTCCGCTGAGATGGCTGCGCGGGAGGCGCTCACGGCCTGGGAAAGGGACTTCTCGGCCTCGCCCATGAGCGTCTCGTCAAGATCGACGCCGAGGGAGACATCGGCGAGGTGCGCGGCGCGGGCATAGGCAACAGCGAGGTTCTCGAACGTCTCGGGATCGTTGGCACGGGCATCCTCAAGCGCGTGGGCAAGCGCGAAGAAGTCATCCGGGGCGGTGACCTTACCGGCGCTCACGGCAGCAACCGTGTCCGCGGAGATGCCGTCCTCACGGGCCATCTGCTGCATGCGGCCGAGGATGAACGCGTTGACGTCGGCGGCGACCTTCTCGGCGTCGAACTCGATGCCCTGGTCCGCGAGCGACTCGAGCGCCGATGCCACGAGCGGCTCATAGCCGACGTGCAGGCGATCGCGCAGGATCGTCACGACGCCGATGGCGGCGCGGCGCAGTGCATAGGGGTCCTTGGAGCCGGTCGGCGGCTCGCCGATGGCGAACATGCCCGTGATGGTGTCGAGCTTGTCGGCCACTGCGACCACGCAGCCACAGGTGCCCTCGGGCAGCTCGTCTCCGGCAAAGCGCGGGCGGTAGTGGTCGCGAATGCCCTCGGCGACGTCCTCCCCCTCGCCGGCGGCAAGCGCGTAGTAGCCGCCCATGACGCCCTGCTGGTTCGTGAACTCGACGACGGCGCTCGAGACGAGGTCTGCCTTGCACAGATGGGCCGCACGGGCGCTCGCGGCCGCGAGCTTGGCGCCGATGCGCGCCTCGTGCGTGATGGCGAGGGCGAGGCTCTCGATGCGCTCGGACTTCTGCAGGACGTTGCCGAGCTTCTGCTGGAACTTAACGTTGGCGAGACGCTCGCGGAACGTGTCGAGCGAGACCTTGAGGTCCTCCTCATAGAAGAACTTGGCATCGTCAAGACGCGGGCGAACGACGCGCTCGTTGCCCGAGACGACCGTCGCGGACACGGCGGGGTCTGCGTTGGAGACAATCACGAACTCGCGCGTGAGCTTGCCCTCGGAGTCGAAGATCGGGAAATAGCGCTGGTTGGACAGCATGGACTCGCAGATGATCTCCTGCGGGACCTTGAGGAACTCCTCGTCGAAGGTGCCCACGAGAACGGTCGGCCACTCGCAGAGGTTAACGACCTCGTCGAAGGTGCGCTTGGGCGTGTCGACGCGAGAGCCGGGGCGCTCGGCCTCGATACCAGCGATGCCCTTGCGAATCACGGCCTCGCGACGCTCTGCGGAGAGGACGTAGCTGTCCTCGAGGACCTTCTCGTAGTCAGCGGGCTCGGAGACGACGTGCTCGCCGGGGGCAAGGACGCGGTGGCCACGCGTGGTATTGCCGCTCCTGACGTCGGCGTAGGTCACGGGCACGACCTCGGAGCCGAGCAGGCAGCAGATCCAGCGGATCGGACGTACGAAGGTCTCGTGCTCCGAGCCCCAGCGCTGGGAGCGGTAGTTGGGCCACTCGATGGCAGCGATGACGTCGTGGCCCATGGCGGACAGGATGGGCATCGCCGGAGCAGACGGCACGCTCTTCTCGGCGAAGATGTACTCGTTGCCGTCCTCGGCAACGCGACGGGCGAGCTCGGAGGGGTCGATGCCACACTTGCGCGCGAAGCCCTGGGCGGCCTTCGTGGGGTTGCCGTCCGCGTCGAAGGCGATCTGAGTCTTGGGGCCGCGCATGACCTCGTGGACGGCCTCCGTCTCCACGGCCACGTCTGCGACGAGCGCCGCAAGGCGACGGGGCGAGGAGATGACGCGGATGTCGCCGTGGGCAAGGCCCGCGGCGTCGAGGGCCTTGCCCACGAGCTTGGGAAGCTGCTTGGAAGCGTTGATGAGAGGGGCGGAGGGCATCTCCTCGCAACCGATCTCGAGCAGGAAATCCTTTGTCTGTGCCATTTAGGCCACCTCGCCCTTCGTGGAATACGTGTCCTTCTTGCCGGCAACCTCGGCGAGGTAGCTCTCGCAGCAGGCCTTGGCAACGGCGCGGACTCGCAGGATGTAGTTCGCGCGCTCCGTGGCGGAGATGGCGCCGCGGGCGTCAAGGAGGTTAAACGCGTGGCTGCACTTCATGACGCAGTCGTAGGCGGGAAGCGGCAGCTTGCGCTCGAGACAGGAGTGGCACTCCGCCTCGTACTCGTCGAACTTGCGGCGCATCATGTCAACGTCCGCCACCTCGAAGTTGTACGTGGAGAACTCGACCTCGTTCTCGTGGAAGACGTCGCCGTAGGTCATGGGCGTGCCGTCGGGCAGGTAGGACCACACGAGGTCATAGACCGAGTCGACGCCCTGCGCATACATTGCGATGCGCTCGAGGCCGTACGTGATCTCCACGGGGACGGGGTCGACCTCGATGCCGCCCACCTGCTGGAAGTACGTGTACTGCGTGACCTCCATGCCGTCCATCCAGACCTCCCAGCCAAGGCCCCAGGCGCCGAGGGTCGGGCTCTCCCAGTCGTCCTCGACGAAGCGGACGTCGTGCTCGGCGGGGTCGAGGCCGATGGCCTTGAGCGAGCCGAGATAGAGGTCCTGGGAGTCTACGGGACAGGGCTTTAGGATGACCTGGAACTGGTAGTAGTGCTGCATGCGGTTGGGGTTCTCGCCGTAGCGGCCGTCCGCGGGGCGACGGCACGGCTGCGGGTAGCAGGTGCGCCAGGCGTTGGGGCCAAGGCTGCGAAGCGTCGTGGCCGTGTGGAATGTGCCGGCGCCCACCTCGGAGTCATACGGCTGCATGACCGTGCAGCCCTTATCTGCCCAGTAGTGCTCAAGGGCAAGGATCATGTCTTGGAACGTGAGGGCGTTTTCCTTCATGCCTCTCCTACCTTCCTGCCAAGGGGACGTGTCCCCATGTGCGAAACATGCAGATGGAGCTAGATGGTACCAGCATCCTCGAGCGGCCAGAAGACGAATAGGGCCTTCGAGGTGACGCTGGAGACGGGGATGGCGCCAAAGTAGCGCGAGTCCTGGGAGTTCGTGCGATTGTCGCCCATGACCCATATGCAACCCTGCGGGACCACGTATGGATACGTTATGTCGTCTGTGAGTTGCGATGAGTGCGTGGGCAGAGGATAGCTCGGCTTGCCATCGGTATAGGGCTCGTCGAGCGCCTGGCCGTCCACGTAGACGACGCCGTCCACGAGCTCGACCGTCTGGCCGGCCGTGGCGATGACGCGCTTGATGAGCGTGAGGCTGCCATCCTCGGGGTCAGTGAACGTGACGATGTCGCCAACCTGGGGCGAGGATGTGCGATACGTGATCTTCTCCCCCACGAGGCGGTCGCCCACCTTGAGCGTATCCGACATGGACGCAGAGGGGATGATGAACGGCTCGGCAACGAACGTCCTGATGCCAAGCGCCAGGACGATCGCCACGGCCACGAGGGCGACGATCTCCAGGGAGTCCATGAGGACGCCGTGCCTTCCATGCTCTGATCGCATCGACTATCCCTCCCGACCTTGTCCGGCCAGACCCTCGGCGAGCTCAAGCGCATAGCGGCGCTCCTCGTCGGTGAGCTGAGCCGATGCGATGAGGTCCGGCCTGAGCCTCGCCGTGCGCTCGATGGCGTCTCTCCTGCGCCAGGCATCGACCTTGGCGTGGTCGCCGGAGAGAAGGATCTCGGGCACGCAGCGCCCCTCGTAGTTCGCCGGCCTCGTGTACTGCGCGTACTCGAGAAGTCCCGAGGAGAACGACTCGTCGACAGAGCTCATCTCGTCCCCGAGCGCTCCGGGCAGAAGCCTCACGACGGCGTCCGTGACGACCATGGCCGGAAGCTCGCCGCCCGTGAGGACGTAGTCCCCCAGGCTCAGCGACTCGTCGGCGAGCTCGTAGACGCGCTCGTCCATGCCCTCATAGCGGCCGCAGACAAAAACGAGGCGCTCCTCGTGCGAGAGGCGCTCGGCAACGCCTTGCGTGAACGGCGTGCCCACCGGGGTGAAGAAGATGACGTGCGCGGGCCTCGGATCCGAGGCCTTGATGGAAGCCATTGCCTCGAAGATGGGAGCCGGCTTCATGAGCATGCCCTGGCCGCCGCCAAACGGGGCGTCGTCGACCGTGCGGTGACGGTCGTGCGTCCAGTCGCGAAGGTCATGAGCCCTGAACTCGAGAATGCCCTTGTCCTGGGCGCGCCCCATGATGGAGGCGCCCAGGTAGGACTCAAACACGCCGGGAAAGACCGACAGCGTCTCCACGAGCATTATCGGTCCTCCCCCTTGTGAGCGTCTCCCTCGTCCCAAGGGGCAAGCCCCACAGGGATGTTGACGTAGATGGTCCCATCCTCGTCCACGCCATCGAGCATCTCGTCGACGACGGGAACGAGCGTCTCCCCAAGCTCGCCGCGAACGACCCAGACGTCGTTCGCAGGACCCACCATGACCTCCTCGATCTGGCCGAGAAGGCCAAGGCGATCGTCCACGACATCGCGCCCACAAAGGCGCTGGGGGTCATGAAGCTCGAGGTCGTTAGGGAGATCGGACTCCCAGGCAAGCAGCGACTTGCCCGCAAGCTCGCTCGCGTCTCCGAGGCTCCTGATACCGGAGAGCGACACGAGTTGGCCGGCGGGGCTTGTCTCGACGTCTACGACCGTGTGCCAGCGCTTGCCCTTGAGCGCGGGCGGCACGACGGCGACGCGAAGCCCTGCCGACAAAACAGGGGGAAGGCCGCCTGCGGGAACCGCAACGACCTCCCCCTTCGTCCCGTGGGTCTTAACCACACGGGCTATGAGCCTATATCCGGCTGCCACGATCTTAGCCAAGCACCTCGACGTCAACAGAGGAACCCACTCGCTGCCCGAGGGCTCGGGCAATCGTGCGAATGGCCTTAATCTGGCGACCGTGCCTGCCGATGACCTTACCGGCGTCATCGGCCGCGCACTCGATCTCGATGAGCGTACCGTCCTCGCGGTCGGTCACGTCAAGCGAGACGGCATCCTCGTCATCGACAAGCCCACACACGATGAGCTCGACGAGATCAGCGATGCGGTCGCTCGGCAGCTCCTCTGCCGCGTCCTGCGCGTCAGCAGCCACCTGAGTCTCGGCGTCCATGCGCTACTCGGCGCTCTCGGCCTCGGCAGCGGCCTCAGCGGCAGCGGCGTCCTTGGCGAGCTGCTTCTTGGACTTCTTGACCTTCTTCTCGGGCGCGGGGGCACCAGAGCGAACGATGTCGATGAGGTGAGCCACGGAGTCAGAGGGCTGGGCACCCTTGGCGATCCACTCGTCGATCTTCTCGAGGTCGAGCGTGATGGTCTTGGGGTTGGTCAGCGGGTTGTAACGACCGACCTCGTCAATGTGACGACCGTCGCGGGGGTTGCGGCTGTCGGCAACGACGACGCGATAGTACGGACGCTTCTTGGCACCGTGACGGGCCAGGCGAATCTTGACTGCCAATGAAAACTCCTCCATTCGTGCGACGCGAGCATGAGTTGGCGTGGCGCCGCATAACAATACAAGCAGCTCTTGATATTACGACAATGACGGGGAGCTGTGTAGACAAAACTCGCCATTTGCCGCATAAGGGCTTGCCACAGCTCATGATTTTGCCACATATGGCCAAAAGCATGGTGAAACCATGTGAACTCCCCATACTTTCAGGAACCTTCAGACCGCGTTCAGGGCACCAACGACAATGGAGGCAGAAAGAAAGGAGCAGACATGAACATCCTAGTTGTTGAGGACGAGAGAAACCTCGCCGATGCCATCTGCCACATCCTGGAGCAGGAGGGTTACAACGCCGAGGCAGCCTATGACGGGAAGACCGGTCTTGCCTACGCGGAGAGCGGCATGTATGACGCCGCCATCCTCGACGTCATGCTCCCCGGTATGGACGGCTTCTCGATTGTGAAGTGCCTAAGGCGGGCCCAAAACGACCTTCCCGTCATGATGCTCACTGCCAAGACGTCGACGCAGGACAAGGTCGAGGGCCTCGACTGCGGCGCAGACGACTACATGACCAAGCCCTTCGAGGCACCGGAGCTTCTCGCCCGCGTTCGCGCGCTTACCCGCCGCAAGGGGGAGATGGTCATCGACACCATGGAGTTCGGCGACCTTAAGCTGGACCTCGGCACGCACGACCTCACCTGCGGAGAAGCCTCCGTGCACCTGTCTAAGCGCGAGTTCGACGTCATGCGCATGCTTATGAGCGGCACGGGACGAATCGTCTCCAAGCAGGACCTGCTCACGCGCGTCTGGGGTGCGGATGCCGACGCCTCGGAGAACTCCGTCGAGGCCTACGTGAGCTTCCTTCGCAAGAAGATCAAGCACGTGAAGAGCAAGGTGATAATCACAACGCTTCGCATGCTGGGATATCGTCTTGAGGTAGTGGAGTAATGGGCGCACGCGTCGCTATGATCGATTGACGCAAGAGAGCGCCGCGAGAAGACGAGGGGCCAACGTGCTAGGTAAGCTCAGAAGAAGGTTCGTCGCCATCATCATGGCGCTCGTTGGCTCACTCGTGATCGCCATGGTGGGCATCAGCTACCGCAACACGATCTCCTCGCTCGACTCGATCGTAAGCCGATCGCTCGACATGGCTCTCGAGGAGCGCTCTGCCGTTCCCGACTCGACGGCCGGGGGGCAGACGCTCGGCATGGAGCACCTGCCCATCCTGTGGATAGACCTCTCGAGCACGGGAGCCAAGCTCGGCTCCAACGAGACGCGCCTGAACTTTGACACGGGCCACCTGAGCGAGGCCATCGACGACGCCCTCTCGAGCGAGGCCGACGAAGGCACCCTCCCCCAGTATCACCTCACATGGAAGCGCGCCAGCTCGGAGTTTGGCTGGAGGCTTGCGCTGGCGGACACCACGAGTATCGACGCCGAGCGCGACTCGCAGCTCATAAGCAGCCTCGAACTGGCCGGCGGCGGCATGCTTGTCGTTCTCGTCGTGGCCGTCATCCTGTCAAGGTGGGCCTCAAGGCCGGTCAAGGTGGCCTGGGAGCAGCAGCATCAGTTCGTGGCCGACGCATCCCATGAGCTCAAGACGCCGCTTGCGGTCATCATCGCCAACAATGAAATTCTCGAGCATCGCGAGGACGAGCTGCCCGAGGGCTGCGCGCGCTGGGTGAGGAGCACCCAGGAGGAGGCCGAGAGGATGCGCGGTCTCATCGAGGAGATGCTCGAGCTTGCGCGGACCGAGGAGGGCGGCGGAGGCGTCAGGAGGAACGTCGACGTTGACCTCTCGGAGGTTGTCGAGGGTGAGGCGTTGCAATTCGATGCCGTGGCATTCGAACGAGGAACCTCCATCGAGACGAACATAGCCCACGGCGCGCACGTGAACGGAGACCCCGATCAACTCGAGCGCCTCGTCAAGACCCTCATCGACAACGCCTGCAAGTACGCATCCGTGGGGAGCACGGTAACCGTGCGGCTCGAGCGTCACGCGGGCACGCTCACGCTGTCCGTGAACAACGCGGGAGAGCCGATTCCCGAGGAGGACCTCCCCCACGTCTTCGACCGCTTCTACCGCTCGGACAAGGCACGCGCCCGCTCTACGGGCGGCTTTGGCCTGGGCCTGGCGATCGCAAGGGGCATCGCCGAGAGCCACGGGGGAAGAATCGACGTCACAAGCGACGCCAAGCGAGGAACGACGTTTACGGTGACGCTTCGAGAGGCAAGGGAGTAGCGCCCATGTGCAACGGTGAGCCAACCCTTGACATTCCCTGGGAGGGGCGTGCCATCGGGCTTCTCGACCTCGATGCGTTCTTTGCAAGCGTGGAGCAGCTCGACCATCCCGAGTGGCGCGGAAAGCCCGTCATCGTGGGTGGCGACGCAGACCGCAGGGGCGTGGTCTCCACAGCCTCATATGAGGCGCGCGCCTTCGGCGTCCACTCCGCCATGCCGGCGGCGCAGGCCGCGCGGCTTTGCCCCAATGCGATCTGGACGCACGGCCATTTCGACCGCTACCGCGAGATCAGCTCGAAGGTGATGGACATCATCCTCGACGAGACGCCGCTCGTTGAGCAGGTCTCGATCGACGAGGCCTTCTTTGACGTGACGCCGGGGCGCTACTCCCGCGAGAGCCCCGTGAGCATCTGCAAGCGCGTGCAGGCGCGCGTGGCCGAGCTCGGCGTGAGCTGCTCGATCGGGCTGGGCGTCTGCAAGAGCGTGGCCAAGGTGGCCTCCGAGGCCGAGAAGCCGCGCGGGCTCACGGTCGTCATGCCGGGAAGCGAGGCTGCGTTTCTCGCGCCGCTTCCCGTGAGCGCGATGAGCGGCGTGGGTCCCGCCACCGAGGCGCGCCTCGCACGCATGGGAATCAGGACGCTGGGCGCGCTTGCCGCGGCAACGGACGAGTCCCTGGCGGCCGAGCTCGGCTCCATGGGCCCCGTGCTGCGCGCACGTGCGGCGGGAGCCGAGCGCGCGCCCGTGGGAGAGCGGGCAAAGCCCAGCGAGGCGAAGTCCGTCTCCAACGAGCGCACCTTTGCGAGCGACCTCACGGACGAGGGCGCCATTCGGTCTGCGCTGGACGCAACGTGCGCCATGGTGGCAAGGCGCCTGAGAAAGAAGGGGCTCGCCGGCTCATGCGTCACCGTGAGGGTCAAGCAGGACGCCTGCACGTCTCGAACGGCGCAGGCGCGCCTTGACGAGCCCGCCGATGACGAGGCGCTCATCTCCCCCGTCGCGCAACGCCTGCTCGGCCAGCTGTGGCGGCAAGGTGAGCCCGTGAGGCTCATTGGCGTGGGCGTCTCGAACTTCTCGACGCCAATGCCCAGGCAAATGGGACTGTTCGACGACCCAGACGAGCAGCGAAGGCAGCAGTCCATGAGGGCACTCCACCGCACGACGGATGCCCTTCGCGACCGCTTTGGCGACGAGGCCATCGCCTTTGGCAGGGACCTCAAGCTGAGGGCGTCCACCACGAACACCCAGCCCCAGCACAAGGAGGACGCCTAGGCATCCTGACCAGCGTCAACGGGGACGTCTATGGTGGGGGCATCGCCCCACAGGCGCTCGATGCGATAGTAGTCGCGGCCCTCGGGCGAGAACACGTGCACCACGACGCTGCCAAAGTCTACGAGCACCCAGGGGCCGTCGTCCTTGCCCGAGATCGAGAGCGCCGAGAGCCCGAATCGGAGACGAAGTCGATCCTCTACCTCGTCGACGACCGCGCTGGCAAGGCGTGAGTTCGCGGCCGTGCACACGACGATGGCGTCGGTCACGTCGGATATGCCACTGACGTCGAGGGCGACGACGTCGGTGGCCTTCTTGTCATCGGCGGCGAGCGCCGCCTCACGGGCGATGTCGGCTGACGGAGTCATTTGGTGCCAGACTTCCTCTCTTGTGCCCGCTCGAGCACGATGTCGTTGTAAATGGACAGCGTCCCAGGGTACAGGTAGCGCCTGGTGTCAATGACGTAGGAGACCCCATCCGAGAAGCTCTCCCAGAACAGATCCGCCAGGCTCGCCTCGCCGACGAGCTTGCGCTGACGCCTGATGGCATCTGCGGGCTTGCGAAGCGGCTCGATGCCGTCGGCAACGAACACGATCATGTCAAGCGGGCTCATATGGGCGTTGCCAAGCGTGTGGCGCTCGATTGCCTGCCAGACCTCTGGCGGCAGCTCTGGGAAGCGCGAGGGGAGCTCGCGCGCGGCGATCATGCCATGCAGCAAGGGCTCCACGAGCGAGAGGTCAACGCCGAGGTCTATCCCAAGCTCGGAAGCCCTGTCGATGGACTCCCGAGATGGCAGCACCTTCGACCAGTCGTGCAGGATGCCCGAGACGCGAGCGAGGTAGGCGTCCACGCCGTACTGGACGGCAAGCCGCTCGGCGGTGAGGCCTACGGACAGAGAGTGCATGAGACGCTTGGGCTTGGAGGCCAGCTGGGCGGCAGCGGCATTCTCATAGCGGGCGATGTCCGCAAGCTGGGCCTTGTCATACAGGGGCGCAGCGCCAAGCCAAGAGGGGCCGTCCTTAGACCAGGCGGCGTCGAACGCCTTGGCAGGAGAGCTCATCGCGCATCCCTCCCAAAGCCATCGATGAGGCCGAGTGCGTCGGGGGCCGTGTAGGCGGGACGCGGCGCCTCGTACAGGCCACGCTTCTCGATGTAGCCGAGCACGGCGTCCGAGGTGAGGTAGCGAAGCGACTGTCCTGCGGCAACGCGGGCGCGCAGGTCACTCGAAGAGATGGCAAGCGCCGGCACCTCGAGGTAGCTCACCGTGAAGTCGATGCCTGAGGCCGCGATGCTCGCTCGGGCGCTCTCGAGGTCATACCCCGGCCTCGTGGCCCCCACGAGATGCGCCAGCTGGGCGATGCGCGAGGCGTCACGCCAGGTGATGATGTCGATGATGGCGTCGGCGCCCGTGATGAAGTAGAGCTCGACGTTGCTTGGGTAGTGTTGGCGCAGCAGCTCGAGTGTGTCAACCGTGTAGGTGACACCGGGGCGGTCCACCTCGATGCGGCTCACGAGAAAGCGTGGGTTGTCGGCCGTTGCGAGCAGGGTCATGGCATGGCGATCCTCGGGAGAGGAGACCCTGCGGTCCTGCTTGAACGCCGGGCTGCCCGCGGGAACGAATACGACGACATCGAGCCCCAGATCGTTGCACGCCTGCTCGGCGGCAACGAGGTGCCCATTGTGGACGGGGTCGAACGTGCCGCCCATGATGCCCAGCCGATACGTGCGGCTCGGGTCCTGCCCGAGCGCCGGAAGGTCAGAGACGAGCGCCTCGACATCAGCTGGTTGCAGGGACGCCGCCTGTCGCTCGGAGGTCATCACGCTCGCACCTGGCCCTCTCCGCGCAAGAGGCACTTCGTCGTGGTGAGAGCCAACGCGCCCATGGGCCCCCTGGCGTGCAGCTTCTGCGTCGAGATGCCAATCTCTGCGCCAAGGCCGAACATGCCGCCGTCCGTGAAGCGCGTCGAGGCGTTGACGTAGACGGCAGCGGCGTCAACGCGCGCGAGGAAGGCGTCCGCAGCCCTCACGTCGTTGGTGACGATGCACTCCGAGTGCTTGGTGCCGTACGTGTTGATGTGCTCGATCGCCTCGTCGAGGCCGGAAACGACGCGCACCGCAAGCTCGAGGGCATCGTACTCGGTGGCCCAGTCAGCAACGGTGGCGGCGGTGTACTGCGTACCCCTATCGAGACCCAGGTGTTCGGCGACGCTCGTCACGTGGTCATCGCCGTGCAGCGTCACGCCCCACTCCGCACACGACCTCACGAGCATCGGCAAAAACTCGAGGGAAATCGACTTATCGACGAGCACCGTCTCGATGGCATTGCAGACGCCCGGGCGCTGAACCTTGGCGTTCTCAATGATGCGCAGCGCCATGTCCGGGTCTGCCGCGGCGTGGACGTAGACGTGGCAATTGCCCTCGCCCGTCTGGATGACGGGTACGGTGGACTGCTCCACGCACGTTCGGATGAGCGAGTGGCCGCCGCGCGGAATGATGAGGTCGACGAGTCCATCCGCGTGCATGAGCTCGACCGTCTGCTCATGTCCCTCGGACTCGAGGAGGCATGCCGAGTCCGAGGGGAGCCCCGCCTCCGCAATGCCCTGACGACACGCCTCGAGAATCGCCTTGCAAGACTCGCGCGCCGCCGAGCCGCCGCGTAGGACGACGGCGTTCCCCGTACGCATCGTGAGGCAGATGGCATCCGCCGTGACGTTGGGCCTCGCCTCGTAGATCATGCCGATGACGCCGAGGGGGACGCGAATCTGGGTGAGCCTGACGCCCGAGGCGAGCGTTCGACCGCCCACTACCTCGCCGATGGGGTCCGGCTGGCCGGCAACCTCGCGCATGGCGGAGACGATACCGTCGATGCGCCCGTCGTTAAGCATGAGACGGTCGAGCATGGGGCCGGGCATGCCATTGGCCCGCGCGCGCTCCATGTCCTCGGCGTTGGCCGCGAGGATGCGCTCGCGCCCGTCGCTCACGCGCTGGGCCGCCTTGAGAATAGCGGCCGTCCTCTCGGCGGCACTCGACTGGGCAAGAATCGTGGCAGCGGCCTTGGCGGCCGTAGCCTTCTCGATGGCCTCGGACATCATTTCCCCCTTCGTAGGCGTCCCTTGCAGCACAGTGTAGCTAGAAGACGAGAAGCTCGTCTCGATGAATGACCGGGCAGTCGGCTCGCTCCGGCACGAACCGGGCGATGACGTCGAGCCTGAGGCCATGGACGCGAACGAGCTCCTCGGAAGAGTAGCGGGTGATGCCACGAGCCACGAGCTGGCCGTCCGGACCCAGCACGTTAACCGTGTCGCCCTCGTCAAACGTCCCCTCAACGCCCGTGACGCCCACGGGAAGAAGCGAGGCCCCGTCGTTCTCGAGGGCCCTGCAGGCTCCAGCGTCGATGCTCACGGAACCGCGAGCCACGCCGGCAAGGCCAATCCAGAGCTTCCTGGCCTGCTCGTGGGTGGTGTCTCCCGGGCACTCGAAGACGGTGCGACGCCCTGTGCCGTCAGCCGCGTTGATGAGGGCTCGCTCTCCCCTGCCGCGGCAGATCGTCATCGGGATGCCGGCCGCGAGCATGGCGCGAGCCGCACGGACCTTCGTGGCCATGCCGCCGGTGCCGTAGCTGCTACCGGCGCCGCCCGCCATGGCGACGACGCCAGCGTCAACACGCTCGACGCGCTCGATGAGGGTGGCCGTGGGGTCGGCATCGGGGTTTGCCGTGTAAAGGCCGTCGATGTCAGAGAGGATCACGTAGCTGTCAGCGTCGATGAGCGAGGAGACGATGGCGCCGAGCATGTCGTTGTCGCCAAAGGAGAACTCGCGGACGCTCACCGTGTCGTTCTCGTTCACGATGGGCAGCACGCCAAGGTCAAGCAGGCGCTCAAACGTGTTGCGGGCGTTGAGGTAGCCGGTGCGGTCGACGACATCTCCCCTCGTGAGCAGGACCTGGGCGCAGCGGACGCCGTCCTGGGCGAGGACCTCCGCATAGCGTTCGATGAGCGTCGTCTGGCCAGCCGCCGCGCATGCCTGGAGCGTCGGGATGTCGTTCGGGCGCTCCGAGAATCCCAGCAGCGAGCGCCCGACGGCGGCGGCGCCGCTCGAAACGAGCACGACGCGGTCTCCTCGGCGCTTGAGCTCGCAGATCTGCTCGCACATGGAGCGAACAAAGGCCACGTCGAGTTCTCCGTCCGAACCCATGAGGGTCGACGAGCCCACCTTGAAGACGATGAGACGGCCCATGCTACTCCTCCTCGCCAGCAGCGTCGTCCCCAAGAGTCGCAAGATCGGACGGCTCGTCGGCAGGCTCGTCTTCCGGCAGCGCGATCTCTCCCACGGTGATGACGGGCTCGTCCTCCTGGAGCTCGGCGAACTCGTCGACGTCGTCGTCGCCAGCGTAGTCGAGGTCGTAGCCAAGGATGCGGACGGTGTCGCCCGTGACGCAACCGGCCTTGGCGAGCGCCTTGTCGAGGCCGAGGCGGTCGAAGCGATGCTGGAGGTAGGCCACGGCCTCCTCGTTCTCCCAGTCGGTCTTGATGACCATGCGCTCGATGGCCGTGCCGGAAACGCGCCAGACGCCACCACCGAGATTGGTGATGGAGATGGCGTTGTCCCTGCGGATGCGACGCTGCTCCCAGACGTCGTTGCGCAGCGGTTCCTCGTCGAGCTCGCGCTCGGCCCTGAGCTTGGAGACCATCTCGGCGCACGCAGCCTCGAGCGAGTCGATTCCGGCACCAGTCACGGCAGACACGGCGAAAAACGCGTGCCCGTCTGCGGCGGCGCACTGCCGCAGGTTCTCGAGGGCCTCGCTCGTGCCAGGCATGTCGCACTTGTTGGCCACAACCACCTGCGGTCGCTCGGCCAGCTCGGGCGCATACGCCTCGAGCTCGTGGTTGATGGTCTTGTAATCCTCGACGGCGTCCCTGCCCTCGTAGCCGCCCGTGAGGTCGACCACGTGCATGATGAGGGCGGTGCGCTCGATGTGGCGGAGGAACTCGTGACCCAGGCCCTTGCCCTCGCTCGCGCCCTCGATGAGACCGGGAACGTCAGCGACGACGAAGGAACCCGACTGCCCGGCGCGGACGACGCCCAGGTTGGGCACGAGCGTCGTAAACGGGTAGTCGGCGATCTTGGGGCGAGCAGCGCTCATGCGCGCGATGAGCGAGGACTTGCCAACGCTCGGCATGCCCACGAGGGCGGCGTCCGCCATGAGCTTCATCTCAAGCTCAATCCAGTGCTCGAAGGCCGGCTCGCCCTTCTCGGAGAAGGCGGGCGCCCTGCGCACAGAGGTCACGAAGTGGATGTTGCCCTTGCCGCCCGTGCCGCCAGGACCAACGATGACACGCTCGCCGGGATGCGTGAGGTCGGCGATCTGGTAGCTGGGAGTCATGGTCTCGGGGTCGAGCTCGGTGACGACGGTGCCGCAGGGCACCTTGAGGACAAGGTCCTCGCCATCACGACCGTGCTTGCGCGCGCCCTGACCATGCGTGCCGCGCTCGGCACGGAAGTGGTGCTTGAAGCGATAGTCGATGAGCGAGGAGAGCTGTGGGTCGCACTCGAGAACGACGTTGCCGCCTCGGCCACCGTCGCCGCCGTCTGGCCCGCCCTTGGGAACGAACGCCTCGCGTCGGAATGACGTGCAGCCGGCGCCGCCGTCGCCGCCCTTGACGTTGATGCGTGAGATATCGGTGAACTGAGACATGGAATCCACTTTCGTTGAGACGCTACGAAAAAGGACCCCCGGCCAGCGGAGAGGCCGAGGGTCCTGCCATTACCCAAATGGGTGCGCGGAAGCCCTTAAGCCTCCTGCGCCGGACGCACGTGCACGCGGTGCTTGGCGCCCTTCACGAACTCGACGGTGCCGTCAGCGAGGGCGAACAGCGTGTCGTCCTTGCCGCGACCAACGTTCTCGCCCGGCACGATGTGCGTACCGCGCTGACGAACGATGATCTGACCGGTCTTGATGGACTGGCCGCCGAAGACCTTCGTGCCGAGGCGCTGAGCCGCGGAGTCACGACCGTTACGGGAGCTAGCCTGACCCTTCTTGTGTGCCATTTATGGTACCTGCCTATCTATCGATACTAGGGTTGAGGCGCCTACTCGGCGGCAGCCTCGGTAGAAGCGGCCTTCTTGGCCGTGGAGGTGATGCGGGGCATGCTGCAGACCTCGAGACGCGTGAGGTTCTGGCGGTGGCCCTTCTTGACAGAGTGGCGCTTGCGCTTCTGGAACTTGAAGACGATCTGCTTCTCACCCTTGTGCTGGTCGACGACCTTGCAGGTGACCTTCTTCTTGGCAAGCGTAGCAGCGTCGACAAGAACCTTCTTGCCGTCGTTGAGCATGAGAACGTCGAGCTTAACCTCGTCGCCAGGCTGCGCGTCGAGCTTCTCAACGTCAAAGACGTCGCCCTTGGCAACCTTGTACTGCTTGCCACCAGTCGTGATGATTGCGTACATGTGTGAACCCTTCATTGCTGTGGTAAGTGCAACAGTGGAAATACTACGCTAGCCAAAATAGTTCGTCAACGGCAAAAATGCCGCTATTTGCGATGATTCCATGCATTCGGCACCTCGAATCTGAGACGCATCGCCTCGCCGAGCGCATACGTTGCGCCATAGGCGACGCCGGCCCTCACAAGAGCACCGAGTCCGGGAAGGGAGGCGGAGAGCTTACGGGCGGCAGCACGCGAGGCATAGGCACCGACAAGCACGGCCGCGGCCTCGGCGAGACGCTCCGTGGATGCCCCCCGCCCATGCACGCCCGCGACGTCGAGATCCATCAGAATCTGGTTGGCGGTCATGAGCGGCAGGTCCGCCCCGCCACCAAACGGCAGGAGGCCGATCACGGCGTTCTGCGAGCTTCTCGTGCGAACGCAACGGCGGCAGACGGCCTGACGCACGAATGGGAAGTTGGCCCCGAGAGAGACGTCTGCCTCGCACACCCCGGATAGCCATTCGGCCAGCTTGTCGAGCAGGGCCTCCGCAGATGAGGAGGCGATGACCTCCACTCCCGCAGACGCAAGCGTAGACGGCGCCTCGACGCTCGACTCGACAACGACGGCGCTCGGCACACCGGCCGCACAGAAGGCACTCGCAACGCCGGCAGCGGCACCTGAGGCGCCCGCGAGCACGACCGCGGCGTCGCAGTCCGGGTTCACGCGAACGGTCGAGCCGGCATCAAAAGCGGCAACGTGCACGAGCCCCGTCGACGTTTGGGGGACAAAAGCATCTCGCACACAGCACACGAGTTCGGAGGGCGCGCCCTCGTCCACCTCGATGGCAATTCTCACGCACGAGCGCCTGGAGGCAGACGCGGCGCGAACGCCATCCGCGACCTGTCGGGCCGCATCGAACGGAATGTCTCTGAAACCAGCCACGGCGCCCCCTATGCAGACTTGGTTCTATGAGCGTATACGGACTGAACTATTCCCACGCTAGCGATCTGAACCACCATTGACGTGGCGCCGTAGCTGATGAACGGCAGCGGAATGCCCGTGATGGGCATGATGCCGATGCACATGCCCACGTTCTGGAGCAGCTGGTAGCTCCACATGGCCACCACGCCCGCAAGGACGAGCTTGGCAAACGGGGCCTCGAGCTTCATGGCTAGCCTCAAGGCCGAGAAGATCAGCCACGCATAGAGCGCGAGGAGCAGCAAGGCGCCTGCAAAGCCAAATTCCTCGGACAGGCGGGCAAAGATGAAGTCGGTGTGGTTCTCGGGAAGAAAACCACCGGCAGACTGGGTTGCCTCGCCGATACCCTTGCCGAACAGCCCTCCGGAGCCCACCGCGATCTTTGCCTGCTGCAGGTTATAGCCAGCGCTCGTCGACTCCAGGCTTGAGTCCGCAAAGACGAGCAGGCGGTTGAGCTGGTACGGCTTGAGCGGAAAGCCATAGTTGAGCGAGACGAAGATGATGAGTGCACATCCCACAACGAAAAGGATGAGCGTGATGACGACCCAATCGGCCCTCGCGCCCGCGCAGATGATGATGGCGGCACCCGTCACGATGAGGATGAGGCCCGTGCCGAGGTCTGGCTGGCACATGATGGCGGCAAAGGGGACAAGCAGCGTTGCGCAGAGCTTCACGTAATCGCGCAACTCCTTGATGCGCCCGTTAAACTGCGCGCACAGCGAGGCCATGAGAAAGATGGTCACGAGCTTGCCGACCTCGGATGGCTGGAAGCGCAGCGGCCCGAGCTTGACCCAGCCCGTCATGCCGTTCGCAGCAGATGCCAGGCCCGGGATGCGGGGGGAGATCATGATGATGACGTCGATGACGAGCAGCCAGGTAGACATGTTCGCAAGCGAGCGATAGTCCCAGTGCCAGATGAGCGCGGCGACCGCAAGACCCATGACGGCACCAAGCGCCTGACGCGGAAGCGAGGCGTTGGCGTTGGAGAGAGACGCGCTCCACACGACAACGAGGCCATATGCGACGAGAAGAAGCGCCGGGATGAGGTTTGCCCAGTAGATGTTGGAGAGGGCGCCGCCGCGACTGGGAATGCGAGCCGATCCGGGCTTCTTGCCGGCGTCACCACCGAAGAGCGACGAGACGACGCTGCCGAAGCCAACGCCCCCCGCGGAATTCTGTGCCATGTCGCCTCCCTACCTCGAAGTGTCCTGGACTTCGGACGTCTGCGTGTCCGGCTCGTTATAGATGGCGCCGAGAATGTCTCGGGCAACGTACAGGGCGCAGGAGCCGCCGTAACCGCCCTTCTCGACGGCGACCGCAACAACATACTTGGGGTTGTCCTCTGGGGCGTAGCAGCAAAACCAGCTCGTGGGATACTCCCCGTGCTCACCCGAGCCGGTCTTGCCTGCGACCCGCTCCTTCATGTTCGTGAAGTGGGCACTCTGCGACTCGCTCTCCTCGTAGATGACGCCGTCGAGGCCGGAGATGACGAGGTCGTAGTTCGAGCTGCTCTCCTCGGGGCTGAGCGAGACGGCCGGCTCGTATTCACGGGACGTGCCGTTGTCTCCTCTGCCCAAGACGCTCTTGAGGACATGCGGACGCCAGATGGTGCCGCGGTTGGCGATTCCCATGTAGACGCAGGCCATCTGAAGCGGCGTCACGGCGATGTCACCCTGCCCAATGGCGATGTTTGTGTAGTCGCCGCCGTTCCACTGACGGTCGGCGTCGGACCAGTTGGAGAAGTAGTTCCACTTCCACTCGGCATCCGGGACGCGACCCGAGGACTCGCTTGGAAGGTCGACGCCCGTCGTGGATCCAAGGCCCCACTTCCTGAACGTGTCCTGCATGCCATCGGACTTGTCCCCTGCGTTGTAGAAGCCCTTGGCTACCTCATAGAAGACGACGTCGCACGAGTTGACGATTCCGTTGCGCAAGTTGAGATAGCCATGGCCCTTCGTGTTCCAGCAGTACTTGCCATACGCGCTGCCAAACCCGGTCCACCAGCCAGTGCAGTCATAGGTGGTGTCCGGGGTTGCAATGCCGTAATCGAGAGCGGCGAACGTCGTGAGGGGCTTTATCGTCGAAGCGGCGACATATTGGCCGCTCACGGCCTTGTTCATGAGGGGGTTGCCAGCGTCGTCGGCAGACAGCTCGTCCCAGTCGTCCTGGGAGATGCCGCCCGCGAACACCTCGGGCCTGAACAGCGGAGCGCTGGCCATGGCAAGCACGTCGCCATTCGTGGCGTCCAGGACGATGGCGGCGCCGGACGTGCACTCCTTCACGCCCGCGTCCTGACGCTTCTTGATCTGTGCAACGAGCGCCTCCTCGGCAGCCTTCTGGATGTCAAGGTCAATCGTGAGCATGATGTCGGAGCCGCTCTCGGCGGGCACCGAGGTCGAATAGTCGAGCACGTTGCCATGGACGTCAACGTAGACGGTCTGCTCGCCACGAACGCCCTGAAGAAGCTCCTCGTACTGGTACTCAACGCCAGCCTGCCCCGTCGTGTCGCCACTCTCGTAGGTGATGCCGCCGTTTGAGTCGACGGAGGCATCGATCTGGTCCTGTGTGACGGTGCCCGTGTAGCCAAGGACCTGCGCGGCCACCTCGCCCTGCGGGTAGGAGCGCTGAGTTCTCGTCTCGACGCTCACGTCCGGAAAGACGTCGACGTGCTCCTGGATGAAGGCGACGGCCGAACGCGTGGCGTCAACGGCCACCATGCGCGCGCTCTGGGCGCTCTGCGTTGAGTCCGTGGCCCTGCGCTTTGCGGCTACGGCAGGTATGCCAAGGAGGGCGGACAGCACGTTCAGCTCGATGGCATCGTCGGCGATGTCGCTCATCGCGCAGACCGTGAGGCTCGGTCGGTTGGTGACGAGCTCCACGCCGTTGCGGTCAAGGATGCGCCCGCGCGGGGCCGCCGTGGTGACGGTCCTCGTACGGTTTGACTCCGCCTGCCTTGTGTAGTCCTCCCCAGAAACGACCTGCATGGACCACAGGCGCGCGAGAAGCACGCCAATGACGGAGCCCGAGAAGACGCCAAGCCCCAAGAATCGGCTCTTGAAGGTTGTCTCGGCAGACGTGTCGTTGCCACCGGCCGCACGCGGTGCCTGACCGCCAATGTCGAACTTGAGGCCATTTCCACCGCGGCTGAGCATGAGCACAACCACGACGGCCACGGCCGCAAGTATGACGATGCAGCCTATGAGCAGAATGGTTCCCGAGCTCATGGGCTACAGGCCCTTCAGGGACAGGCCGCTCGAATGCTTGCCGCCAAAACCGGAGGAGCCGCCCGAAAAGCGGGCGAGGATGACGGCAACGATGCAGAGCGACAGGCAGTCGAGAACGGCACCGGGCAGGGCTCGCATGAACACGACCTCCACGAAGGATTCCGCCTGCCCAAAAAGGAGCAAGACGATTGCGTAGAGGACCTCGACCGCAAGCGCAACGGGGGCAAACAGCACGACAGAGGCCGTGGGGTCATCGGAAACGCGGCTACGGCCCGCGGCAGACAGGGCAAATCCCGTGAGCGTGAGCAGCAGTGCCATGAGACCAATCGGACCAGAGCCCGCCAGGTCATAGAAGAGTCCGGCGAAAAAGCCCGTGACTGGCGCCTTCGAGGTTTCCCCGCCAAGGCACACGGAGGCAACGAAGACGAGCGCAAGGTTTGCACGCCCACCGATGATACCGATGTTGGGGACGATGGAGAGCTGGAGAATGCCAAGAACGACGGCGAGAGCGATCGAGACGCGCCGCGCCCTGCCCGTGTCATTGACGATCATGTGTCCCTCCTACTCCCCGCTTGAGGCGTCGGACTCGTCGGTCGCGGCGTCCGTTGTGGCGTCTGACGTGGTGGCGGCCTGGGTCGAGGCCGTGGTCGAGGTGGTTCGGTCCTGTGCGTTCGCCGTGGAGGCGTCATCAGAGGTTGCCTGCTGGTCGCTCGTGAGCGAGGTGACCACAAGCACCTCGGAAAGCGAGTCCACCGAGGTAATCGGCTCCACCACCACGTCGTAGTACATGGAGCCTGGCGACTTGGTTACGTTCGTAACGGTACCAATGGGCAGACCCTTTGGATATACGCCGCCAAGCCCGCTCGTGACGACGGAGTCACCGGGCGAGACCTGCTGGTCGGTCCTGATGAGCGTGAGACGAAGGGTTCCGTCGGCAGAGCCCTGGAGCTGGCCCTGCGCCCCGCTCGACTGAACCTTGGCAGAGACGCCGGAGCTCTCGTCGGTTATGAGACGCACGGTGGCCGTTGTGGGACCAACCTCGCAGACCTGGCCGATGACGCCCGTGGTCGTGGTGACGGGCATACCGGTCTCGATGCCCGAGCTCTGTCCCTTGTCGATGGTGATCGTGGAGCTCCAGGAGTCCGTGGACCTGGCGATGACGCGGGCGGCGGTCGAGTCGAGGTTGTACTGGTTTCTGAGCTGCAGAAGGTCCGTGAGGGTGTTGGCTTCCTCCTCATACTCGGAGAGCCTCGCCACCTGGCTCTTCAGCTGCTCGTTTTCGGCCTTGAGGTCGGAGAGGGTCTCGGAGTCTGCCGTGAGGTTGCCCATGACGTTACCCAGGCCGGAGACCGGTGAGGCCACGACGGAGCCCACGACGCGCGCCGGCGTCGCAAGCGTCTGGAATACCCCGCGAACGCCGTGGAGCACGCCAGAGTCGCCCTCGCGAACGCCCGCGACGAACAGAAGCAGCGACAGGACGCTAAAGACTATGAGCGAGCGCGGGACCCCCGAGGAGGACCCGCGCCCCATGGTTGAGCTGGGTGCGGAAAAGCGCTGAGCCATTCGCAGGACCCCTACTTGCCAGAGCTCTGGACAAAGCCGCCGGACAGCGCGTTGGCCTCGAGCACCTTGGCGCAGCCAAGCACGACGTTCTCCAGGGCCGTCGGGCTCACGTTGACGGGGACGCCGGTCTCCTCGCGCAGGCGCTGGTCAAGGCCGCGCAGCAGCCCGCCGCCGCCCGTGAGCATGATTCCGTAGTACATGAGGTCGCTCGCGAGGTCGGGCGGCGTGACGTCAAGGGCGTCCTTGACGGCCTTGGTGACCTGGTCGAGCGGAGAGTTGAGCGCGCGGCGAATCTCCTCGGACTCGATGCGAACCGTCTTGGGCAGGCCGCTCATGACGTCTCGGCCGTTGACCTCGACGTCGAGCTCTTCCTTGAGCGGAGCCGCGGAGCCCACCTTGATCTTGATGTCCTCTGCCGTTCGCTCGCCGATGGAGAGGTTGTAGGCATCTCGAACGTGCTCGAGGATGACCTGGTCGAACTCGTCGCCAGCCGTGCGAATGGACTGGGAGACGACGATGCCGCCCATGGCGATGACGGCCACCTCCGTCGTGCCGCCGCCGATGTCGACCACCATGGTGCCCGTCGGGTCCTCGATGGGAAGGTTGGACCCGATGGCGGCCGCCATGGGCTCCTCGATGAGGAACGCCTGGCGAGCGCCGGCCTGAATGGTTGCCTCAAAGACCGCACGCTTCTCGACGGACGTGACGCCTGAGGGCACGCACACGACGACGCGCGGACGCGGACTCCAGGGATAGCGGCGCTTAGAGGCCTTCTCGATGAAGTAGCGGAGCATGACCTCGGTGACGTCAAAGTCGGAGATGACGCCATCCTTGAGCGGCCTGATGGCCTTGATGGAGCCTGGGGTTCGGCCAACCATGCGCTTGGCGTCCGCGCCAACGGCCAGCACGCGCTCCTCGCTCTGGTCGATCGCGACGACCGACGGCTCGTTGATGACGATGCCCTCGCCACGGACGGACACGAGCGTGTTCGCCGTTCCAAGGTCGATGGCGAGGTCTCCGCCATACTCGCCAAATATGGAGTCTAGGAATGACATGGCATCCATTCTTTCGAGGATCGCACGGTACGGCCCGCCCCAGGCGGGACGCGGCTAGTTGGTCGTGGCAGTGGTGGCCGTGGTGGCAAGCTGGCCCGTAGTCGTCGTAGCGCCAGAAGCAGAGCCCTGCGAGGAGAACGAGAGCTTGACGTCGGAGACCTTCCAGCCCAGGCCGCTGCGAACCATCGTGAGCTCATAGGACTGCGAGCCGCCAGACGCGAGGCTCGAGGTCACGAGGACGGTCGACGAGGCCATGGAGCGGTCCACACCAGAGACGCTGGACGTGGCCCCGGCCGGCATGATGGAGGAAATCTCGGACTTGGCATCCGAGGAGACGGAGTCTGCGAGGTAGGGCGAGATGTCGTTGCCCGCGGCAGCGGCCGAGAAGAAGTCAGACGCCACAGCCTCCTGCGTGGGCCAGCCATAGCCCTTGTAGAAGGCAAACCCGCCAGCGCATCCGAGGATGACGAGCACGACGAGAATCGTCAGGAAAACCTTGAGGCCACGGTGGCTGTGCTTGCGGCGAGCGTTGCGCTCGTCTTTGTCGGCAGCCATGAGGTCCTCCTCCGTGACGGAGAAGAAGCCCGTGTCCTCCGGACTGGGGATGAACTCGCCTGAGCGCCCCAGCGGGTCAAGCGGGTCATAGGAGGCCGTCGTGGGCCCGAAGCCGTCGTTGGCAGCAAGGTCAGCAGCGCCATAGCCGGTGCCGGCAAGCATCTGCTCGGTCTCCGAGGGAGTCGTGCCCTGCTTGGCTGCGAGGGCCCTCTGGGCTGCCGTGAACGAGACCTGCTGCTCACCCGTGAGCTGGTAGGTGGGGTCTGACGCCGCCTTGGTGAAGGCGTCGGCCGCCTCTGCGATGCGGTTGGAAGCCATGTAGGCAAGGCCGAGCTCCGCATAGATCTGTGCCTGGCTGCCGTCGCCGGAGAAGTCGAGGGCGGTTCGGTAGGCCTCGACGGCATCGTCCGGACGACCGAGCGTCATGAAGCAACCGCCGAGCTTGACGAGCGCGCCAGACGGGTCCGGGTTGGCCTCGTCAATGGCGGCGCTGCGCCAGGCGGTCCCGGCCTCGAGCGCCTGGCCACGCTTGGTATAGAGGTTGCCAAGGGCCTGGTAGGCCTTGTAAGGCGTGGGATAGGACGGGTCCGAGACGGCAGCCTGGAAGCACGTCTCGGCCTGGGCGTCATTGCCGGCCGCGACGAGCGCGCGGCCCCTGTTGCAGTTAAGCGCGCCGATGTGGCCATAGGAGGAGTCGGCGAGGGCCTCGCCATAGGCCTCCGCCGCCTCGGAGAACATGCCGAGCTTCATGAGTGCGTTGCCACGAAGGTGATCGGCCTCGCCGCACACCTCTCCGGAGCCCTTGACGCCAGAAAGCGCCGAGACGGCTCCGGCCCAGTCGCCGCTCTTGTAAGCCGACCTTGCTATTTCGAATGCCTGAGTATTCAAGAGACTCTCCCGTCTACTGGGCGACGTGCTCGATGCGAATGGACTCGATCACGTCTCCGGCACGAAGCTTGCCGATGACATCGAAGCCCTCGAGCGTCGTGCCAAAGACGGTATACCCATCATCGAGCATGTGCTGCGGGCCAAGGCAGAAGTAGAACTGGGATCCCGCGGAGTCGGGGTTCTGAGAGCGGGCCATAGCAAGCGCGCCGTCAACGTGGCTATTGCGGGGATTCGTGTCGTACTCGTGCTTGATGCGGTAGCCCGGGCCGCCCGTGCCAGGCATGCCTTCACGGCCAGGACGGCCGGAGGCAACCTCCTCGGGCGTCATGTCGCGCGTATTGGGGCAACCGCCCTGGATGACGAAGCCCGGGACGTAACGGTGGAACTTGAGGTCATCATAGAAGCCACTGCCCGCGAGCTCACAGAAGTTCGCGACGTGGATGGGCGCGCCCTCGCCGTCCAGGCGCACGCGAATCGTGCCCTTGGACGTCGTGAGGACGGCGACCTCGTCGCCCTTGACTTCGTACTCGGGGGTATAGAGGGGATCGGGAATGCCGAACATGTGACCTCCAGCAAGGTTGTCGCGCCACATGGGCGCGTCTTGTGCGTACTAGCTGACTAATTCTAGCAGTACGTCGCTGGTTTCACACATTCGGCATTCCGACAGCAGGGCCTGGCTAGCGTTGCTCGGGCTTCCAGGCGTCGTAGTTCTTCTTGAAAAGGTTCACGTAAGACTCGGAGCCGTCGCTCTCGCGGTTGCCGGCCATTGGGGCCAGAATCTTCTCCTTGTCAGCCGTGGGGTCCGAGCTCTGAGCGGACAGCTGCCAGGCATCGTAGATGGCATCGACGCGATTGCGCAGCCAGCTTGCAAGGGTTGAGACGTTGGCCTTCTGGTCTGCGTAGGTGCCCGTCGTCTGGACGTCAATGTCGGCGATCGTGGAGGCCTCGTTGCTCACGTCGAGCGAAAGCTGCTTGGCCTGCTGCTCCCCAGCGGCACGCTCCTCGGCCGTACCGGAGACGCCCGTGCTGTCCAGGAGGCTCTCCAGCTCGTCGGCACGAGCAGAGAGATCCGACAATGCCTCATAGGAAGAGGTGAGCGACGAGAACGTGGCCTCGTCGGCAGAGACGACCGTAGAGGCGTCCGAGCCGCTCGAGTCCTGGCCAACGAGCCTGTCAACCGTTCCCGGAAAGCCCGCCTGCGAGGTGTCCGCAGGCGTGGTTGCGCGTGTGTCCGTGAGCGTGGGATCCCAGGGGTGCGTGATGACGAGCGCCGCCCCGCCCACGACGAGCAGGCTCGCGATGGCCGCAAGGGCGAACACCTTGGTGTGCGGCAGGCGCTCCCTGCCATAGGCGCCCTCGACGCGGGGGTCGGGCTCGGAGGGAATGGCGCTCTCAATGCGCGGCAACGTTGAGGTGCGCTCCCGCTCGAGACGGCGTTCCTCGGCCATGCGCCGGTCAAGCTCGTCCGACGCCCGTGCCCCGGGCGCGGCAGAGACGGGCATGCCGCACTTGGGGCACGTGGGCTGGCCAGCGGGAACAAGCGCACCGCACGAGGGGCACCAGGTGCCCCTCAACTTGGGCATCACGCGCGTGGCGGACAGGTTTGCATGGCAAGCGGGGCATACGTCGAGACCATCGGCTATCTGCGACCCGCAAGAAGGGCACTTCACGAAAGCTCCTCCAACACATAGGGAAGAATGCCGCCGCTTCGAAGGAACGCGCCCTCGAGGGCGGTGTCCACGCGAACGACGCAGTCGAACGTGACGCGCGCACCATCTGCTCGCGTGGCGGTCACGGTCGTGCGGGGGCGCGAGGGCAGCCCGGCGGCAAGGTCAACGGGCTCGATATCGTAGACCTCCGTGCCGTCCAAGCCAAGGGTCTCGGCACCCTGTCCCTCAATAAATTCAAGCGGGAGGATGCCCATCTGCACGAGGTTCGAGCGGTGAATGCGCTCGAAGCTCTCGGCAATGACGGCGCGCACGCCCAGGAGCAGCGGGCCCTTGGCGGCCCAGTCGCGGCTGGAGCCCGAACCGTACATGCGGCCGGCAACGATGACGAGCGGGACACCCGCCTCCGCATAGTCCTCGGCGGAATCAAAGACGCTCGTGACCTCATCGTTCAGCAGGTCTCGCGTGACGGGGCCGGGACGTCCGGCGAGCTTGTTATCGAGCTTGACGTTGGCGAACGTTCCGCGAGCCATGCACTCGTGATTTCCTCGACGCGAGCCATACGTGTTGAAGTCTCCGCGCTCGACGCCGCGCTCGAGCAGGTAGCGGGCACACGGGGAGTCGGGAGAGATGGCACCGGCGGGCGAGATGTGGTCGGTTGTCACGAAGTCCCCAAACAGCGCAAGGGCTCTCGCGCCCTCGACGCCGACGGCCTGCTGCCTTCTGGCAATCTCGAAGTAGGGCGGCCTGCGCACGTAGGTAGAGGTCTCGTCCCAGGCAAACGTCGCAGACTCGGACGACTCAATGGCGCGCCAGGACTCCTCTCCCTCCATGAGGCCCTCCATGCCGCGCGCATAGACGTCGGAGGTGAGGACCTCGTCGAGAACGGCCTGAATCTCCGCGGTGGTAGGCATGATGTCGCTCAGGTAGACGGGCGCACCATCCGCCGAGGAGCCCACGGGTTCGCTGCTCAGGTCCACGTCCATCGTTCCCACGAGTGAGTAGGCCACGACAAGCGCCGGCTGGGCAAGGAAGTTCTGCGCGACGTCAGGAGAAATCCTGCCGTCGAAGTTACGATTGCCCGAGAGGACACTCGTGAGCTCGACGTCTGCGGAGAGCGGCTTGAGACACGGGAGGATGTCGCCCGAGTTGCCGATGCAGCTCATGCATCCAAAGCCGCACGTGTGGAAGCCAACGGCCCTGAGGTCGTCAAGCAGGCCGGCCCGCTGAAGGATAAGCGATGCCGCGTGGCTGCCCGGCGCCAGGATCCGCTTGACCCATGGCTTGGGCTCAAGACCGGCCTCGCGCGCGTGGCGGGCGGCAAGGCCCGCGGCGACCATCATCGCAGGGTCTGTTGCCGTCGTGCAGCTCGTGATGGCCGCAATGGCAAGCGTACCATGGCCGAGCTCGTGGTTAGAGCCATCGGTGCACGCGACGTTCCAGCGCTCCCCCATGTCCGCGTGACCGTGCGCGGCGCTCGAGGTCTCGAAGCGCTCCTTGAGGCCAGCAGGCGTCACGCGGTTGTGGGGACGAGAGGGACCGGCGAGGGAGAGCTCGACGTCCGCGAGGTCAAGCTCGATGACGCGAGCGTAGCGGCGGTCCTCGCGCGAGCCAAAGACGCCCTGGGCACGCGCGTACGCCTCGACGAACTCGATGTCTGCCGGATTGCGGCCCGTCAGGCGCAGGTAGTCGAGCACGTTCTCGTCAATCGGGAACAGCGTCGAGGTGGCACCGTACTCGGGCGTCATGTTGGAGACACAGGCACGCTGCGTCACCGTGAGCGTGGAGACGCCGGGGCCGTACGCCTCGACGAGGCAGCCCACGACACCCTCGGCGCGCAGGCGCTCGGCCACGGTGAGCGCGAGGTCCATGGCGGAGATGCCATCGCCAAGGTGGCCGGTGAGATGGAGGCCAACGACCTCAGGCACGCGCATGGAGATGGGCTGGCCAAGCGCCGCCGCCTCGGCCTCGATGCCGCCAACGCCCCACCCGAGCACGCCAATCCCGTTTGCCGTGGGCGTGTGGGAGTCCGTGCCCACAACCGTGTCGAAGCACGCAAGCTCCCCCTCGCCTCTCCAGAGCGCGTCGGTAGAGACGACCTCGCAGAAGCGCTCGATGTTGAGCTGATGGCAGATGCCGCGTCCCGGTGGAACGATGCGCACGTTGTCAAACGAGCGACTCGCCCACTTGAGGAACGAGAAGCGCTCGCGATTGCGGCTCGCCTCGATGGCAAGGTTGTCCTCGAGCGCGCTCGCGCAGCCCGCAATGTCGGCCGTCACGGAGTGGTCGATGACGAGCGTGCAGGGAATGCGGGGGTTGACGGCGCGCGGGTCTCCCCCACGCTCCACCATGGCGTCGCGCATGGCGGCAAAGTCCACGAAGACGGGCACGCCCGTGAAGTCCTGAAACAGCACGCGCGCCGGCATGAACTCGATCTCCTCGCCAGCGGCACCGGAGCGTGCCGCCTCCATGATGCGGGACGCGGCGAGAACGGCCTGCTCGTCAGTCTGCGCGCGGCGGATCACGTTCTCGAGCAACACGACGAGGCAGGCGGGAAGCTCGCCCATCCCAGGAATCGCGGACACGTCAACGATGCGCCTGCTCTCGGACCCAGCCGTGAGGGTGCGTCCCGATCGTGCGCTCGCGACGGCGCTAGCGAAGATGTTCTGATCCATGGTCATTCCGCCTCTCGTCATGGTTCTCGATGGCCTTCATGAAACTCTCGTATCCCTCGTCACCCGTGGCAAGCTCAACGCCACGGTCGAACAGGAGGTTGAAGATGACAAGCGAAACCGCCCCGATGATGGCGACGGAGACGAGCATCGCGGGGCTGAGCGGGCAGATCTCAAAGAAGGACCCGGCAACGGTGCAGCCAAACGCGATGATTCCCACCACAACCGCAAGCAGTGCCCATCGCAGGGGATTGAGCGGAAGCGAGATGCGAACGATGAGGCAGAAGCCGACGAGACAGGTGAGCAAAACGCACACGGTGGAGACCTCGGCACGCGAAAGCCCGAAGTGCTCGAGCACGCCAGACGCCACGCCCACCGCGAGAATGACCGCTATGGAGCCAGGCATGGAGCGCGCCAACACGTTGCCGAGAAAGCTACCACGAACGCGATCGCGATTGGGCTCGAGCGCAAGAACGAACGACGGAATCCCGATGATGGCCGTGGAGATGAGCGACATCTGGACCGGCTGGAACGGATAGGGCGGGATAAGGGCGCACAGAAGCGCAAGCACGGCCGAGAAGACCGTTTTCACCAGGAAGAGCGAGGCGGAACGCTGTAGGTTGTTGATGGAGCGGCGCCCCTCGGCGACCACCGCGGGCATATGGGCGAAGTCATTGTCCACGAGCACGACCTCGGCGACGTTGCGCGCCGCGTCGGAGCCGGACGCCATGGCCACGGAGCAATCGGCCTCTCTCAGGGCAAGCACGTCGTTCACGCCGTCGCCCGTCATGGCCACGGTGTGGCCAGCGTGGCGAAGGGCCTGGACGAGCTCGCGCTTCTGCTGCGGCGTCACGCGTCCGAACACGTGATAGGTCATGGCCGCCTGCTTGAGAGCCTCGGGCGTCGTGAGCGTCGAGGCGTCCACCCACTTGGCGGCGTCCGGAACACCGGCCTCCTCGGCAATACCGGAGACCGTGCGCGGATCGTCTCCGGAAATCACATTGAGCGTGACGCCCTGCTCCACGAAGTAGGCGATCGTGGCGGGGGCGTTCGCACGGATGTGGTCGGAAAGCGAGAGGATACCCAGGGGCCGAGCGTCCCCAACAAGGCAACCGTCATCGTCAAAGCCGTCGCAATCGGCAACGACAAGCGTGCGCTCACGCTCCCCCGTCCGAGACAGCGCCAACGAGACCTCGGCGGGAACGCCAGCAGCAAAGACAAACTGAGCCGCGCCCATGACGAGTGCGCGGCCGCCGGGCATGATGCACCCGGAGTACTTTCTCGCACTTGAGAAGCCGATCGCACGCTCGGCGACAGGGGCATCGATGCCCGCCTCGGTGGCATGGCGGATGATTGCAGTGGCCGTCTCGTTGGCGTCATGGGCATTCGCGCGAACAATCGCTGCCGCAGCGAGCTCGACCTCGTCCGAGCCATGCCCGTCAACTCCCACGCTTCTCTCGAAGTCCATGGATCCCGAGGTGATCGTGCCCGTCTTGTCCAGGCATAGGACGTCGACGCGTGCGAGCATCTCAATGCAGTAGAACTGCTGGATGAGGACGCTCTTCCTCGCAAGGCGAGCCGTTGAGATGGCAAGCACCGAGGAGGTGAGCAGCACGAGGCCCTGCGGAATCATGCCCACGAGGGCGGCGACCGTGGTGAGGATGGCCTGGTTGATCGTGGAGCCGTCCTGCAGCGTGCGAAGGAACAGGAGGATGCCCACGGGCGCGAGCAGCCACGTTGCCCAGCGGATGATCATGTTGAGCGTGCTCATGATCTCCGACTTGGCGCCCTTTACGTACTTGGCCTCGGCGTTGATGCGCGAGGCGTAGCTGTCCGCACCGACGCGCGTGACGCGTGCCACGAGACAGCCGGAGTCGAGGAAGCTGCCACTCATAAGCTCTGAGCCCACGACCTTGGTCACGGGCTTGCTCTCGCCCGTGAGCAGGCTCTCGTTGACGCCCGCCTCGCCCCAGACCACCTCGGCGTCGGCCGGGATCTGGTCTCCGCGAGAGAGCACGAGCAGGTCATCGAGCACGACCTCTTCATGGGAGACGCAGACGTCCCTGCCGTCCCTCCTGATGACGACGGGACGCTCCGCGAGAATCGAGAGCTTGTCGATCGTGCGCTTGGAGCGAATCTCCTGGAACACGCCGATGAAGAGGTTGGCGAAGACGACGACAACATAGGAAAGGTTTCGCCAGGAACCCGTGAGGGCAACGAGTCCTGCGAGCACGAGGTTCACGCCGTTGAAGAGCGTAAACGTGTGCTCGGCGGCAATTTGCCCCACAGACTTGGTCTTGGGGCCGGCATAGGCGTTCGTGAGGCCCTCGGCAAGCCGATCTGCCACCTCCCCCGACGAGAGGCCACGCAGCTCAGGCGCAACGATGTCCTCAGTGTTCTCGTCGATCAAAGTGGGCTCCAATCAGGGTAGGCGCCAAATTGCCCAGGGCGCGCGTGCGAATGTTCATTGTACGGGGTCGAGGCGCAAACGGCCCCCTCAAGACAAGTGCTTACAGAACTGAAACCTACCCAATCCATTCGCGGGGGTTACAGAATGGCGCCCGGTTGCCGTATACTGTCCATCACTTGCTCTCTTAGCTCAGCTGGATAGAGCGTTCGCCTCCGGAGCGAAAGGTCGCGGGTTCGAATCCCACAGAGAGCACCATGCGGTGATACAAGGCCCCGGTAATGGGGCCTTTTTTGTGGGCGGCCCAGCGCGGTGGGATTCGAACCCGGCAGGGGCCGAGGCGAGGAAACGCGCGAGCGTTTCCCGGCGAGGCGCCCGAGGGGCGGAACGCCCCGAAGGGCAGCGGGCACGCGAAGCGGGAACGCGGACATCCCACAGAGAGCACCATGCGGTGATACAAGGCCCCGGTAATGGGGCCTTTTTTGTGAGCGTCCGAGCCCCAAGAAATGCCAGCTCCACGCATTAAGAGCCAGGTTTTACGCAGATAAAGACCCGGTAACGCGTAAAACATGGCTCAAAACGTTCTCGGGACGAATAACGGTCCGAGAACGCCCAGGCAGATGCGAGAAAACCCGTTTAGCAACACCGCCCGTTGGCGCATGTAGTACCATCAGTCAACTGACTTAAACTCGTACGAGGTCCGAGTTGCGCTACAAGGGGGAAGCGATGATCGCAGTCGTCAAGGACACGGCAACGCCGGAGCAGGTAGACCATTTCGTAAGCTGGATCGAGAGCAAGGGACTCTCGGCGCACATATCCAAGGGCGACAACACGACGATCATCGGCCTTGTTGGCGACACGACCCAGGTTGACCCCTACCTCATCGAGGGCATGGACATCATCGAGCGCGTTCAGCGCGTCTCCGAGCCCTTCAAGCGCGCCAACCGCAAGTTCCACCCACTCGACACCGTCGTTGATTGCGGTCACGGCGTGAAGGTTGGCGGCGGGACGTTCAACGTCATCGCGGGACCCTGTTCCGTCGAGGGCGAGAACCTCATCCGCATCGCCCGCGAGGTCAAGGAAGCGGGCGCCACGATGCTGCGCGGCGGCGCCTACAAGCCCCGCACCTCGCCGTATGCCTACCAGGGCATGGGCGAGGAGGGTCTCGACATACTCTGTGAGGCCCGAGACGAGCTCGACATGCCGATCGTAACCGAGATCATGGACCCGAGGGACGTCGACAAGTTCCTCTCGCGCAACATTGAGGTCTGGCAGATCGGCGCGCGCAACTCCCAAAACTTCCCGCTGCTCAAGGAGGTGGGCAAGACGCGCACGCCCATCCTCCTCAAGCGAGGCATCGCCGGCACAATCGACGAGCTGCTCATGGCGGCCGAGTACATCATGAGCGAGGGCAACCCCAACGTCATCGTCTGCGAGCGCGGCATTCGCACGTTCGAGACGCGCACGAGAAACTCGTTCGACCTCAATGCCATCCCCGTGCTCCACGGCCTCACTCACCTGCCGGTCTGCGCGGACCCGAGCCACGCCACCGGCCACACGCGTTACGTGACCCCGATGGCGCTCGCCGCGACCGCCGCCGGTGCCGACTGCCTCGAGATCGAGGTGCACGACGACCCCAAGCACGCCTGGTCCGACGGTGCCCAGGCGCTCACGCCGGCGCAGTTCCGCGACGCCATGGCACGCATCGCCAAGGTGCGCGAGGCCGTGACGATGGAGGTCGAGTAGCGTGGCGGAGGCAGAAGAGAGCGTACGGCCCTCGCAGATGGTGGCGGGTCGCGTAGGCATCGTGGGCCTCGGCCTCATCGGCGGGTCGATCGCCCGCGCAATGGCAAGGGGCGGCCACGAGGTCTATGCCTTTGACCTCAACGAGGACATCGAGACGTTCGCAGCCATCGAGACCACGTCGGGCACACTCACGGATGAGCTCGTCCCCACGTGCGAGCTCATCGTGCTCGCCTGCTATCCCAAGGCCTGCGTCGACTGGCTGCGAGAGCACGCCCCACTCGTGAGCCCGGATGCCGTCGTCATCGACACGGGCGGCGTCAAGCGCTCCATCTGCGAGCCGTGCTTCCAGATAGCGAGGGAGACGGGCATCAGGTTCGTGGGCTGCCACCCCATGGCGGGCACGCAGTTCTCCGGATACGCCCACTCGCGCGCCAACATGTTCGAGGGCGCGCCCATGGTCGTCTGTCCGCCGCCGGAGGTCCGCGGCGTCGAGTGCCTCGCGCTCGTCGACAGGCTCGAGGGGCTCCTCGCGCCCTGTGGCTTCGACAAGTTCACCGTCACGACGCCCGAGCGTCACGACGAGGTCATCGCGTACACCTCGCAGCTGGCCCATGTGGTCTCCAACGCCTACGTGAAGAGCCCGACGCTGGCGCTGCGCCAGGGGTTTGCGGCGGGATCCTACCGAGACCTCACGCGCGTGGCCAGGCTGAACCCCACGATGTGGTGCGAGCTGTTCCTCGACGACGCCGACAACCTCTCCCGCGAGATTGGCACGATCATCGACTCGCTCGCCCAGTACAAGGACGCGCTCGACGAGCGCGACGGCGACAGGCTCATCGGGCTGCTCGCCGAGGGCGACCGCATCAAGCGCGCCGACGAGAAGGAGGCCGAGGTCTAGATGGCTGCCGAGAACCGCAAGGGCCAAATCGTCCACGTAAACACCTCCTCCCGCTCATACGACGTCCACGTCGTCCCCGGCATCCTCGATAGCTGCGGCGACATCACCCGCGCAAGCACGGGCGGAGAGCGTGTCCTCATCGTGTCTGACACAAACGTGGCTCCCCTCTATGCCGACCGTGTGAGGGCCTCGCTTGAGAAGGCTGGGTATGCAACGGGCCTGTTTACGTTTAAGGCGGGCGAGGCGTCGAAGCGTGCCATGACGTGGGCCAACTGCCTCGAGGCCATAGCCAAGGCAGGCCTCACGAGAGACGACGTCGTCGTAGCTCTGGGCGGCGGCGTGACCGGTGACCTCGCCGGGTTTGCCGCAGCAAGCTACATGCGCGGCTGTTCGGTCGTCCAGATTCCGACGAGCCTGTTGGCCATGGTCGACTCCTCCGTGGGTGGAAAGACGGCAATTGACCTCGAGGCGGGCAAAAACCTCGCAGGCGCCTTTTGGCAGCCGAGCGCCGTCATTGCAGACCCATGCTGCCTTGCGACCATCAGCCATGCCCTTCTCACCGACTCGTGCGGCGAGGTCATCAAGCACGGGGTCCTCGCAGACCCGGCGCTGTTCGCTTCCCTAGAGGCCCGCCCCATCAACGACCCCGATTACGGCGTGGACGAACTTGCCTCAGTCATCGCCCGCAACGTCGAGATCAAGAGAGACGTCGTGGATGCGGACGAGAGGGAGCGTGGCCTCAGGCAGACGCTCAACCTCGGCCACACGATCGGACATGCCGTCGAAGCCGCAAGCGACTTCGAACTCGGGCACGGGACGTGCGTTGCCATCGGCCTGGCGTCCATCGCGCGAGCCTGTGCAGCCAAGGACATTTGCTCGCGAGAGACGGCAGCTCGCATCGAGCGCGTCATCACCGCCCATGGCCTGCCCACCGACGTCGACCTCTCTCACGAGCAGATCGTGCGGCTCGCCATGTCCGATAAAAAGCGCCACGGCGACGGGGTCAATGTCGTCCTTCCGATCGAGATCGGAAGGGTCGAGGTGAGTCGCGTGAGCATGACGCAATTTGCCGAGCTTGTCGACCTTGGCTGCGGCACCGCGACCTGTGGTGAGACCGCAAGGCTCGCTCACTAGATAATCCACGAAGATCGAGGAGAACGTCTGCATGGACGTCACTATCACACCACATGCCATCGAGGGAAGCATCGAGGCGATCGCAA
>ERZ808240.420-NODE-420-length-56602-cov-7.342352_pt1 | contig 56602 bp, 53 predicted proteins | sample MGYA00521084_ERZ808240 | MGnify/ENA primary metagenome ERZ808240 (study PRJEB31516, sample SAMN03275571) | gut metagenome | biome: mammalia-associated habitat; material: feces | host: Papio cynocephalus | place: Kenya | collected 2012-08-06 ...
CTTTTATCAAAAAAGATCTTTCAAGTTTTGGACGTATACTTATGATGACCCTCATAGGCTTAATCATTGCCACCATTGTCAATATATTCGTGGCAAGTTCAGCTCTTAGTTGGGCTCTAACATACATTGGCGTATTGCTCTTCTGTGGTCTAACAGCATACGATACACAAAAAATGAAAGAGATATTATATCAATATCAGCACACAGGAAATCAACATATCATGAAAATAGCACTCATGTGTAGTCTTTCACTTTATCTTGATTTTATAAACCTTTTTCTGTATCTATTGCGTATCTTTGGCAAGCGTAATTAACGCATGCTTGCAAAAGAAATAAGCATATCATAAAAATAAAAAATCCATACATTTAAAGAGCGTGTAAGGGGCGCATAACACCTGCATAACACGCTTCAAAACCATTAACACACTATAAAATGCTTTCATCACTCGTAAATCGCTTGGCACCTTCAGCCACGTTAGCAATGTCGCAAAAGAGTGCCGAACTTAAAGCACAAGGCATTGACATTATCAACCTATCGGTGGGCGAACCAGACTTCAACACCCCAGACCATATTAAGGCAGCAGCTAAGAAAGCAATCGATGATAACTATTCACGCTATTCACCCGTTGCTGGCTATCCAGCTTTGCACAAAGCCATTTGTGCAAAACTAAAGAATGAAAATGGTTTGGATTATAGCATCGACCAAATAGTTTGTTCAAATGGTGCTAAACAATGCGTTTGCAACGCTATCATGGCGCTTGTATCACCTGGCGAAGAAGTTATTATCCCTGCACCTTACTGGGTTAGTTACCCACAAATGGTACTTATGGCTGATGGCAAGCCCGTATTTGTTGAAGCTAAAATCGAACAGGATTTTAAGATTACTCCCGAACAATTAGAGGCTGCTATCACCCCCAAGACACGCGCCATTATCCTATGTTCACCAAGCAATCCTACAGGTTCTGTTTATAGCCAAGACGAACTCGAAGGTTTAGCAAAGGTATTGCGCCAACACGAAAACATCTACGTAATAAGCGACGAAATCTACGAACACATCAACTACGTGGGTAAGCATGCTTCTATCGCACTATGCGAGGGTATGAAAGAACGTACTATTGTTATTAATGGTGTTTCTAAAGCCTACGCTATGACAGGATGGCGCATTGGCTTTGTAGCAGCTCCTATCGAAATAGCCAAAGCTTGCAGCAAATTACAAGGTCAATATACAAGTGGTCCTTGCTCTGTTAGCCAAATGGCTGCAACCGAAGCTTTTGCCGGTCCACAAGAGTGCGTAGAGACTATGCGCCAAGCATTTGAACGTCGTAAAAACCTTATTGTAAAATTGGCAAAAGAAGTTCCTGGCTTTGAGGTGAACGACCCTCATGGCGCATTCTATCTCTTCCCTAAATGCAGCTACTACTTTGGTAAGACCGATGGCAAACGTACCATCAAAGACTCTATGGATTTTGCTATCTACCTTCTTGAAGAAGGACATGTTGCCACAGTAGGCGGGGCTGCTTTTGGATCACCAGAATGCTTCAGAATGAGCTATGCCACAAGTGATGAAAATATTGTAGAGGCATTGCGCCGTATAAAAGAGGCTGTTAGCAAACTTAAGTAACAATAATTTTTGAGGGTGAGTTTGCTTATATATATATGAGAACTGCCCTAAGTGAACATTTGTTACACTAACAATTTATTACAAGACCAAAAAGTTATATATCACATGAAGAGAGGATTTAGGAAGCCAACAATCTTTGCTTTTTAAATTCTCTCTTATTGTTCTTAAGCAGGTAGTCCTCCCCCATATCAATGCATAATATGGCCCCATAAATTAATTTGTACTACTTACTTATCAATCCATTTTCTTCTGCCATGAACATAGTTGATATCATATCTAAAAGACTCGGCCTACGCAGCAAACAAGTTGAGAACACAATAAATTTGCTTGCAGCTGGTGCTACTATACCTTTTATTAGTCGCTATCGTAAAGAAGCTACAGGAGGACTGAACGAAGTTCAGGTAGCACAAATAAAAGAGCAAAACGAGAAACTCGAAGAGCTTACACACCGCAAGGAATACATCTTGCAAACTATTGAAGAGCAAGGCAAACTTACGGACGAACTAAAAACGCGCATCACCGAATGTTGGGACGAAACATTGCTCGAAGATATCTATCTACCATATAAACCCAAACGAAAAACAAAGGCTGAAGTTGCACGCAAAAAAGGATTAGACCCCTTAGCAACCATCCTACTATTACAGCCTAACAGCAAGCCCGAAGAGGCAGCAAAACGATTTGTAAAGGGCGAGGTAAAAAGTATTGAAGAAGCTCTACAAGGAGCACGCGACATTTTGGCTGAACGTTTCAACGAAGATGAAGCTACTCGTCAAACAGTCAGAAAATCATTTGATATTACAGCTGTTATTCACTCTAAAGTAGTTAAAGCCAAAGAGAATGAAGCAACTAAATACAGAGATTATTTCGACTGGAGCGAACCATTAAAACGTTGCACCTCTCACAGACTTTTAGCTATGAGACGAGGCGAAGCCGAGGGATATCTGCGTGTTTCTATCGCCCCCAACGATGAAGAGGACTGCCAAGCACGCATTGAACGCCGATATGTCAAAGTTGGTTCTGCATCAGCTCAACAAGTTGAGACCGCCATTGCCGATGCTTACAAACGTTTGCTAAAACCAAGCATTGAAACAGAGTTTGCAGGTTCAAGCAAAACACGTGCTGATGAAGAAGCTATTAATGTTTTTGCAAACAACCTAAAACAATTACTGCTGGCTGCACCACTTGGACAAAAACGCATTATGGGCATCGACCCAGGGTTCAGAACGGGATGTAAAGTTGTATGTCTTGATGCACAAGGCAATCTTCTTCACAATGAAACCATTTATCCCCATGCACCTCAAAACCAATATGCACGTTCTGGTTTTAAAATTGCTTCATTAGTAGAACAATATAAGATTGAAGCTATAGCCATCGGCAATGGCACTGCAGGCAGAGAAACCGAAGAACTTGTAAAAAGTCTTAAACTCAAAAATGTTGATGTATTCCTTGTAAGCGAGGATGGTGCATCTGTATATTCAGCTTCTAAAACTGCACGCGAAGAATTTCCCGATTACGACGTAACCGTTAGAGGAGCTGTAAGCATTGCACGGCGATTGGCAGACCCTTTGGCAGAACTTGTTAAGATTGATCCCAAGGCTATTGGTGTGGGACAATATCAACATGATGTAGACCAAACAGCCTTGAAGAAAGCACTTGACCAAACGGTTGAAAGCTGCGTAAACACCGTAGGTGTAAATCTCAACACAGCCTCCAAGCATCTACTTACCTACGTTTCGGGTTTAGGACCATCGCTTGCTCAAAATATAGTAGATTATCGTGCTGCCAATGGTGCATTCACATCGCGCAAGGCATTGCTTAAGGTACCACGTCTTGGAGCTAAAGCCTTTGAACAATGCGCAGGTTTTTTACGCATACCGCATGCAAGCAATCCACTTGATAATACAGCTGTTCACCCCGAACGCTACCAACTTATTGAGCAAATGGCAAAAGACGCTGGATGCGATGTTGCCACACTCATTGCCTCAAAGCAAATAAGAGATAGTATCAACCTAAAAAAATATTGCAGCAAAGAGGTGGGCATGCCTACACTCACAGACATCATGCAAGAGCTTGACAAGCCAGGACGCGACCCTCGCGGCACAGCTAAAGTGTTTAGTTTTGCTCCTAATCTGCACACACTCGACGATTTGCGCGAAGGTATGGAGGTTCCTGGCGTTGTTACAAACATTACCAAATTTGGTTGCTTTGTGGATATGGGCATTAAAATAAAGGGACTTGTACACATTTCGCACATGGCAGACCATTATATCAAAGACCCTGCAGAAGTAGTGCACATTCAACAACAAGTTATGGTAAAAGTTCTTGACATTGACGAAGAAAGAGAACGAGTTGCCTTGCAATTACTTAGCTAACTAATTTTTTTTTCAGCCACTTAAAATAACTTTTAAAACATACAACAAGAAAACCATGACCGACGAATATTACATGCGCAAAGCCTTAGAGCAAGCCCACATAGCCTTCGACAAAGACGAAGTGCCTGTAGGTGCGGTTGTTGTATGCCGCGATCGCATCATTGCTCGCACATACAACCTTACCGAAACGCTCAACGATGTTACAGCCCATGCTGAAATGCAAGCCATAACCGCTGCAGCCGATGCGCTAAATGGCAAATATCTTGATGTATGCACACTCTACGTAACAGTAGAACCTTGCGTAATGTGTGCAGGTGCTTTAGGTTGGGCTCAATTAGGAAGGTTGGTATACGGAACAGGCGATGCTAAGCGAGGATATTCTCTGATAGCTCCCCAAGCACTCCATCCAAAAACACAAGTGATTAAAGGAGTTCTTGAAGATGAATGTGCTCAGTTGATGAAAGATTTTTTTAAACGCAAACGCTAATGGCGGAACACAATCTGTTAGGTAGAGAAGGCGAAAAACAAGCCATGCTCTACCTTTCGCTTAAAGGATACACTTTGCTTGATTGCAATTGGCGATACGAACATCTTGAGATAGACATCATAGCCGAATGGCATGGTGAGATAGTTTTCGTCGAAGTAAAAACACGCAGCAATGAATATTTTGCTCCTGCAGTCGAAGCCGTAAACCTACATAAAAAACGTAACATCATAAAAGCTGCTCGCGCTTATTTAGCTTATCACAAATGGATGAAAAAGCCATATAGCTTCGATATTATCACTGTGGTAGGAACCCAAAAGCCCTTCAACATTCAACACATTAAGCATGCCTACAACGAGGATGAAGTATGGAAGGCTTCTCATCGTAAAAGACAATTTGAAGTGTAAGCTCATATAAAAAATACAAAACAATGAACATAGAAGCAATACGCAATTACTGCCTTTCAAAACCACTTGCAACAGAAGACTCTGCATTTGGACCAGAGGGCATTCTGTTCAGAGTGTACAACAAAATATTTGCTTATCTCGACTTAGAACGCCCCGACCTTGTTGTTCTGAAGTGTGCCCCCGACTATGCATTAGATTTACGAGACAAGTATAATGGCATTCAAGGTGCATGGCATTGGAACAAAAAGTATTGGAACGAAGTACATTTCGACACCGACGTTCCCGATCAACTTATATTAGAACTGATAGACCACTCGCTCAGCGAAGTTCTAAAAAAGCTACCCAAACGACTACAACACGAATATGCAGCACTTAAAGCTACCCGCTAATTGGCATCACACGCATTTGCAAGAAACGACCTCAACAATGCTTGAGTTGCAAAAAGATGATTTTGTAAAAAGTTCATCCCCCTTTGAGCTACTTACAACCGACTTTCAAACAGCAGGAAGAGGCCAAAGAGGTACATCTTGGGAAGCCGATGCAAATGCTAATCTGCTTTTTGGATTTATCTTCCACCCCACACTGTTGCTTGCCTCACAACAGTTTTTTCTTTCTGAAGCATTAGCATTAGCAGTACGTTCTGCATTAAGCCACTACACAGAAGATATAGTGGTAAAATGGCCTAACGACGTATATTGGCGCGACAAAAAAATATGTGGCATGCTTCTTGAACATACGCTTTGTGGCAAACACATTGCCACAACGCTAACGGGTATAGGCATAAACATCAACCAAGATAATTTTAAAAGTGATGCTCCCAACCCTATTTCATTAAAGCAAATCATAGGGCGCCCCATAAGCAGAGGCAATGTGCTTGAAAATATTATTGAAAACTTTGACAAACGATATGAGATGATAATAAATGAACAATCAGCCTCTCTGCACAATGAGTATATGCAGTATCTCTATCGTGGCAAAGGACTCTACCCTTATAAAGACGCAAATGGAGTTTTCAAGGCACAAATAGAAAGCATATCTCCACTTGGAATACTTACTTTAAAAAGAGAGGACGGTACCAGCAAGCATTACGCGTTTAAAGAAGTAAGTTTTATGTAACGCAACATCCACAAAACTCTTACAAGCAAGTGCAAAATACAAAACTAACAATGAATAAGCAAATACTTCATATAGCCATTCCGAGCATTATCTCTAATATAACAGTTCCACTATGTGGCATGGTTGATACAATTATTGTAGGGCATTTAGGAGATGCATCTTATATTGGAGCAATAGCAGTAGGCGGACTACTTTTTAATATGACTTATTGGCTTTTTAGTTTTTTGCGTATGGGCACAGGCGGACTAACTGCGCAAGCTTACGGAGCCAACAATACCATAGCAGCGCAAAACATTCTGCTTCGTTCGGCCATTGTAGCTTTAAGCGTTTCTACCATACTTTTGTTGTTTCAATCTGTCATACTCTATATAGCATTTCACTTTATAGATGCCACAGCTGAGGTTCAAGCCAATGCAAGCATCTATTTCAATATACTGATATGGGGAGCTCCCGCCGTACTTTGTCTGTATAGTTTTATCGGTTGGTTTTTAGGCATGCAAAATGCGCGTATCCCCATGATTATAGCCATTGTGCAAAATGTGGTAAATATCGTTGCAAGTTCTGCTTTGGTATTTTGTCTACACTTAAAGGTTGAGGGGGTAGCGATGGGCACTCTCATTGCGCAATACACAGGATTGCTACTTGCATTAACAATTGGCTGTTACAAATACCACTGGCATAAAGCAAACTTTGTATGGAAAGAAATATTTAGAAGAACAGATTTCATGCAGTTTTTTAAAGTAAATCGCGACATTTTTTTCCGCACATTATACCTTATATTAGTTACCACCTACTTCACTTCATTTGGCTCTTCACAAGGCGAAAACATATTGGCAGCCAACACTTTGCTCATGCAATTTTTTATTATATTTTCCTATTTCATGGACGGATTTGCCTACGCTGGTGAGGCCATTAGTGGCAAATGTTATGGCGAGAACAATAAAGCCCAATTCAGCAAACTAACCTCTCGACTATTTATGTGGGGAGCAGGCATAGCCACTCTCTTCACACTTTTATATAGTGCATTGGGGCAAATGTTCTTGCACTTACTAACCAACGAACAAAGCGTTGTTGCTCAAGCATCAAATTATCTTTTCTTCGTTTGCCTTATCCCCTTTTTAAGTTTCTCAGCCTTCCTTTTTGATGGACTATTCATAGGCACCACCTCTACCCGACAAATGCTCAATAGCATGCGCATGGCATCGCTCACGTTTTTCGCTATCGTATTTGTTTGCAGCAAAGAAAATTACATTTTATGGACAGCTTTCTTGGCATATTTAGGCATGAGAGGACTGATGCAATTACTGCTATTTAAAAGCGTAAGAAAGAAATTTAACATATAAAGCAAAGACAAAATAAAAATCGTTATCTTTGCATATATATTAATGCATTTCACCCATTAAGTGGGTCAATGCTTATCATCAATACTTATAAATTGGTGAATGGTTATATTCCCCTCAACTAACCTAATTATCTTAAAATTATATGGCTAAATTCAAACGTATCTTGCTAAAGTTAAGCGGCGAAAGCTTAATGGGCGAGCAAGGTTATGGCATAGATGTAAAGCGCCTCAACGACTACGCAACTCAAATTAAAGAAGCCCTTGAAATGGGTGTTCAGATAAGCATTGTTATTGGCGGAGGCAACATATTTCGTGGACTCAGTGGTGCAGGCAAGGGCTTTGACCGCGTTAAGGGCGACCAAATGGGTATGTGTGCCACTGTTATCAACTCGCTTGCACTAAGCTCGGCATTAGGTGCAATTGGCGTTAAGAGTCGTGTGCTCACAGCTATACGTATGGAGCCTATTGGCGAGTTCTATAGCAAATGGAAAGCTATTGAAGCCATGGAAAATGGCGAAGTGGCCATCATCAGTTGCGGCACTGGTAGTCCCTATTTCACAACAGATACAGGCTCTTCACTCCGTGGCATAGAAACCGAAGCAGAGGTAATGTTAAAAGGCACACGCGTAGATGGTGTTTACACTGCCGACCCCGAGAAAGACCCTACTGCTACCAAGTTTGACGAGATTACATACGACGAAGTGTTGTCGCGCGGACTTAAGGTGATGGATGTTACAGCCACTGCCATGTGTCGCGAAAACAAATTGCCTATCTATGTGTTCAACATGGATGTGTATGGCAATCTTAAGAAAGTACTTAGTGGCGAAAACATAGGTACTTACGTGCACGCATAGCACTCGTTCTATCCCTTATCTACCCTAAACAGAATAAAATATTAGACAGACAATAAAAAGTCTGCCACAGAAAGATATCATATAATCTTTATGGAACTCATTGAACAACTTATTGCGCGTGCTAAAGCTAACAAGCAGCGCATCGTACTTCCCGAAGGTACAGAAGAACGCACTCTTAAGGCTGCAAACCAAGTGCTAACTGACGGCGTAGCCGATTTAATTATTCTTGGCAACGTTGACGAAATTCATTCACTTGCTAAACAATGGGGACTTGGCAACATTGATAAAGCTACAATCATCGATCCCACTACAAGCCCTAAGAAGGAAGAGTATGCACAATTACTTGCCGAACTTCGCAAGAAGAAAGGAATGACCATCGAGGAGGCTCGCAAAAAGGTTGAAGATCCCCTCTACTTTGGTTGCATGATAATCAAGAGCGGAGATGCCGATGGCCAATTAGCTGGTGCTCGCAACACCACTGGCAACGTGTTGCGCCCCGCACTCCAAATTATCAAGACAGCCCCTGGCATCACTTGCGTTAGCGGTGCTATGCTTCTGCTCACCCATGCTCCCGAATGTGGCGATAAAGGTGTAATCGTAATGGGCGATGTGGCTGTAACCCCTGTTCCCGATGCTAACCAATTGGCACAAATTGCTGTATGCACTGCACGTACTGCTAAAGCTGTTGCTGGCATTGACCCACGTGTAGCCATGCTTAGCTTCTCAACCAAAGGCTCTGCTAAACACGAAGTTGTAGACAAGGTAGTCGAAGCTCTCGGCATTGCAAAAGAGCTTGACCCAACACTCAAAATTGATGGTGAACTTCAAGCCGACGCAGCTCTCGTTCCTTCAGTTGGTGCATCAAAGGCTCCAGGTAGCGAAATTGCAGGCAAAGCAAATGTGCTCGTTGTGCCCAACCTCGAAGTTGGTAACATTGGCTACAAGTTGGTTCAGCGCCTTGGTCATGCCACTGCAATCGGCCCTATCCTCCAAGGTATTGCACGTCCTGTAAACGACCTTTCACGCGGTTGCTCAGTAGATGATGTATACAAAATGATTGCCATCACTGCTAACCAAGCAATTGCAGCAAAGGAACAAGAATAAACATACAATCAGAACACGTAAATATGTGTGTGCAACACTCCCTACAATGTGCTTGCACACACTTTTCTACTTTCAATCATAACAATCACAAAATGAAAATTCTCGTAATCAACTGTGGTAGTTCATCTATTAAGTATAAACTCTATGAGATGAACGACAAGTCGGTTCTTGCTGCTGGTGGCATTGAAAAAATAGGTCTTGAAGGCTCTTTTTTAAAGACTAAAATCAATGGTGAAACAAAAATCATAGAGTCGCCATGCCCTACACACACCGAAGGTATCAAACTCATGTTCGACACCTTGTTAAACCCCGTTTATGGTGCAATTAAGAGCCTTGACGAAATCAGCGCTGCTGGTCACCGCATCGTGGCTGGCGGACGCTTCACAAAGAGTATGGTGGTTACCCCCGAAATGCTCAACGAGTGGAAAAACTACATGGACCTTGCTCCACTCCACTCTGAAGCTCACCTTAAAGGCTATGTTGCAGTTAAGGAAATGTTGCCTAACCTTCCACAAGTATTTGTATTCGACACTGCATTCCACCAAACTATGCCTGCCAAGGCATATATGTATGCCGTTCCTTACAAATATTATGAAACCCAAAACATACGCCGTTGGGGTGCACACGGAACAAGCCACCGTTTTGTCACCGCACGTGTGTGCAAGGTGCTAGGTGTTAAGCCCGAAGATGTACGTATCATCACTTGCCACATTGGCAATGGTGCATCCGTATCAGCCGTTAAATATGGCAAGTGTGTAGACACTTCAATGGGTCTTACTCCTCTTGAAGGCCTTATGATGGGTACACGCTCTGGCGATATTGACCCATCGGCAGTTCTGAGCATCATGAAGAAGGAGAACCTTACTCCCGACCAAATGAGCGACCTATTGAACAAGAAGAGTGGTGTGCTTGGTATCTCTGGCATATCAAGCGACATTCGCGAGGTAGAAGCTGGCATTGCACAAGGCAACGAGCACGCTAAATTGGCAATGGAAATGTATGATTATCGCATCAAAAAGTACATCGGTGCATATGCAGCAGCCATGGGTGGTGTTGATATCATTGTGTTCACAGCAGGCGTGGGCGAGCACCAATGGGACGTTCGTCAGGGTGCTACCGAGGACCTTGAGTTTATGGGCATTGAACTCGATAAGGAGAAGAACCGCAAGAATTGTGGCGAAGAAGAGATTATCTCTACCCCAAACAGCAAGGTAAAGGTTGTAGTTGTTCCTACCGACGAAGAGTTGCTTATTGCAAGCGATACGCTCGACCTTATTAAGTAATGAACAAATGGTCATTCTCTGACATTTAACATAAAAGGATGCTTTCATAACAAAGCATCCTTTTTTATTGCACCACGATTGGGAATAGCAGCATATAACATTGTAAACTCGTTTTTTTTATTACCTTTGCACATAGGATAAAAGCACCTATAAGGTGCATAAGTAGGTGTTCAAAACTATTTAAATATTTGTCATCATGATTATATTGATATTTGAAGCACCCGCTTAGATGTGCATTTATGCAAAGATAACTTTATACGAAAGTATGACTATCAACGAATTTTTCAAGAAAATATTTAGCCAAGTCATTGTCAAAAACATTTTAGGCATAATTGGTGCAACAATCGCTTTGGGGTTAGTTGGCTTGCTATTTATAAACATTTACACCCACCACGGCGAAGAAATCATCGTGCCCAATGTGTGTGGTATAGACCAAACCGTGGCTGAAAAGAAACTCGAAGCTATGGGGCTTAAGATGGAGGTAACAGACACGGGCTATGTGTATAACGCAGCACCATTTTCGGTGCTTGAACAGAGCATCAAGGCCGGCGACAAGGTTAAACCAGGAAGGGTAATCTACGTTACTATCAATGCCGACGGACCGCGACAATTAGCCATACCCGACATAGCCGACAACTGTTCACGACGCGAAGCCGAAGACAAACTACGCGTATTAGGCTTTAAACTGGCTGCCACCGAATACATTGTTGGCGACCCCGAATGGGTGTATGGTGTAAAAGTAAACGGAAAGAACGTGCAAGCTGGCACAAAGATTTCGGTAAATAGCCCCATCACCTTAGTAGTGGGCAAAGGCGGAGTTGATGAGGAATATAATGGCAACGATAGCCTTGACTACATACTCAATGCTCCTAAAGAACCCGAGGTGGACGAAGAAAATACAGACGAAAGCTACCCAAAGGCAAACACATCTGCCACCGAAAGCAACGAATAATCAACAACGAAAGATAACAAAAAAAGACTATGAGTCTTCAAAACGAAGAAGTTCTGAACAACAACATTATAGATGAAGAAGATGGCGACGAAGGGGCAGAACTCTACGAGCACTACCGCGTTGTAGCAGACAAAGGGCAGCAATTATTGCGTGTAGACAAGTTTCTGCTTGACCATCTAAAAGATACCTCGCGCAACCGCATACAAGCAGCAGCAAAAGCTGGATTTATACACGTAAACGACCAACCGGTAAAGAGCAATTACCGTGTGAAGCCTTTTGATGTAGTGACACTATTGCTTGACCGCCCGCGCTACGAAAACAAAATAGAAGCCGAAAACATTCCGCTCGACATTGTGTACGAAGATAGCGAATTGCTCGTGGTGAACAAGCCTGCTGGTTTGGTGGTTCACCCTGGATGCGGCAACTACACGGGCACATTGGTTAATGCTATTGCATGGCACCTAAAGGACGACCCTAAGTACGACCCCAACGACCCTGCCGTAGGATTGGTTCATCGCATTGACAAAGACACTTCGGGCTTACTTGTTGTGGCCAAAACCCCCGATGCCAAGACCAAACTGGGCGTACAATTCTTTAATAAAACCACACGGCGCAGATATAACGCCCTTGTATGGGGAAACTTTCAAGAAAACGAGGGGCGCATTGAAGGCAACATTGCCCGAAACCCGCGCGACCGCATGCAAATGGCGGTATTCGATCCTACTTCAGGCATTGGCAAACATGCTGTAACCCACTATAAAGTATTAAAACGCTATGGATACGTAACCCTTGTTGAGTGCATACTCGAAACAGGACGCACACACCAAATAAGGGTGCACATGAAGCACATTGGTCATCCACTCTTCAACGACGAGCGTTATGGTGGCGAACAAATACTGCGCGGAACGCAAAGTGGCAGCTACAATAGCTTTATCCGCAACTGCTTCAACATATGTCCGCGACAGGCACTACATGCACGTACCCTTGGTTTTAAGCATCCGCTTACAGGCAAGGAGATGGACTTTACCACCGACCTACCTGCCGACATGACAGCCCTACTAAAGAAGTGGGACACCTACTTAGAAGGAGCACAAAACTTGAAGTAAACCGCTATCCTTTTAAATAGCATACAAAGCTCGTCACACCTTGCCCAAAGAGAGGTAATATAGCTAACTCCCAAAAAGTAATAACCGCTAAAAACGCAGCTAACTCCCTCAAAAAAAGGGAGTTTTCATTGCAAAACACGTAAAGTGCTGGCGTATCACGCCCGCGATACGCGCGTATCACGCCCACGATACGCTCGTATCACGCCCATGATACGCGCGTATCACGGCCGTGATACGCCAGTACTTTTTGCATTTTGAATTACAAGGATATGCGTTTAAGCCATAGCAGCACACATTTATGGGCCAAACAAAGTGGTGAGAAACAAATAAAATAAGAAAGTGATATTACAATATTATATATAGCATTATGAAACGCACAATCGCTATTGTTGCTGGAGGAAACTCCTCTGAGCACGATGTTTCTCTGCGCTCTGCAGAGGGCATATTGTCTTTCATGGACACAGAAAAATACAATTGTTACATTGTAGAAATAAAGGGTGACCAATGGCATGTATTCTACAAGAACGAAACATGCAACATTGAACGCAACGACTTTACATTTACCGCATCAGATGGTCAGCACAAGTTTGACTTTGCATATATAACTATCCACGGCACTCCAGGCGAAAACGGCATTCTTCAGGGCTACTTCGACCTTATTGGCATGCCTTACTCTACGAGTGGAGTGCTTGTTGAAGCTTTAACATTCAATAAGTTCGCACTCAACAACTTTTTGCGTGCCTACCCCAACCTTCACATCTCAGACTCTGTTTTGATACGCAAAGGCGACGAAGTTACCACCGAAACCGAAGAGAAATTGGCTCAACGCATGGGCATCCCTTGCTTTGTAAAGCCTAATGCTGGCGGTTCGAGCTTTGGTGTCACTAAGGTAAAGTTTACCGACGCAATACGTGCAGCTATCGAAAAGGCCATGCTTGAAAGCGACGAGGTTATGGTAGAAAAAATGATGAGTGGCACCGAAATAACTTGCGGTTGCTTTAAGAGAGCCAACGGCGAACTCTTCACATTGCCTATAACCGAAGTTGTTACAAACCAAGAATTTTTTGACTACGATGCTAAGTACAACGGCAAGGTAGACGAGATTACCCCCGCTCGCATATCACCCGAAACAGCTAAGCGCGTGAGCGAAACCACTAAGTTTATCTATCACACCTTAGGTTGCTACGGCCTTATTCGCATTGATTATATCTTGTCGGGCGAGAAAGGAAAGGAACAAATCAATATGCTCGAAATCAACACTACCCCTGGTATGACTCCAACAAGTTTCATACCTCAACAAGTGCGTGCTTCAGAACTCGACATCAAGGATGTGTTGAGCGAAATTATTGAGGGAAAATTCTAAATTAAAAATACAAACGAGCCACCCAATGCAACTGGCAAAATCGGCCGTTGCTTGTTGGCTCGTTTGCTCTTTGAATACCCCCTGTTTTTTTAGAGTAGTCTAAAAGTAGATATTCAAAATTATTTTATATAATTATGTCCATGCCTTAGCACATTGTTTCCGCCATAACCACAGGCTTCATCGGTCACGTAGCCCGCTACGCTCTCTCTTCAGCCTATGCTTCTGACAAAAACAATGCACAAATTCATATCAATTAATTTTGAACACCTTCTTAAAAAATAATATGCCATGAACATACATGATTTTGACGCCATACGCCCATTGCTACCCGAAGAAATTCCGGCTGCAATAGACCAATTGTTTGCCGACCCACAATTTTGTGGCATCGTGCAACAGTTCTTTCCTAACATGCCTCTTAATGCACTAAAAGCACAACTGAAACAGTGCAAAACCATATTAGATGTGCAAAAGTTGGCTTTCTATCCGCTACTCAAGCAGTTAGTGGCAAAATGTTCTACAGGACTTACCCTCGATGCCGATGCCATACCCTTATCAGCTCGCAACGAGAGCTATACCTTTGTGTCGAACCACCGCGACATTGTGCTCGACTCAGCATTTCTCGACGTTTTGCTTATTGACGCAGGCTTTAGCAACACCATAGAGATTGCTATAGGCGACAATCTGCTCATTTATCCTTGGATAAAAACACTTGTCAGACTTAATAAATCGTTTATCGTGCAACGCTCTGTGGGCATGCGCGAAATGTTGTTATCGAGCAAGCGCATGAGCGAGTATATGCACTATGCCATAGCCCATAATGGCAACGGCATTTGGATAGCTCAACGCGAGGGACGCGCCAAGGACTCAAACGACCGCACGCAAGAGTCAATACTCAAAATGATGGCTATGGGTGGCGAAGGTAGCATTATCGAACGCATAAAATCGCTCAACATCGTTCCGCTAAGTATCTCTTACGAATACGACCCATGCGATTATCTTAAAGCTAAAGAATTTCAGCAAAAACGCGACGATGCTGCATTTAAGAAGAGCCGACAAGACGACCTATTGAACATGCAAACGGGCATTATGGGCTATAAAGGAGAGGTGAAATATCGCATAACTACGCCTATCAACACGTGGATTGACGAATATAGTTCATTGCCTAAAAACGAGATATACAAGGCTATTGCCGAACGCATGGACAAGCAAATTCATGGTGCCTACGAAGTTTATGCCAACAATTACGTGGCGCTCGACTTGTTGCACAACACTACCGAATTTGCTGCACACTATACGGATGAGCAAAAACAAAAATTTGAGGCTTACTTGCAGCAACGCCTTTCGCTTATCGACCTTGCCAACAAAGACGAGGCTTTCCTGCGCGAGCGCATACTTACCATGTATGCTAATCCACTGATTAACCACCTCAAGGCTTTAGGGTAAATGCATAAGTTACTATTGTGCTTACTGGCCATTGTAGGCATTGCTACTTCGTGCAGCAACGACGAGGAACCGCTTGAAGCCTACCAGTTCTCGTTGGCAGAGCTTTCTGCCAATGCACAAGGTGCTGCCGTGAGCATGGAGCTTGACAATGGTAAAATACTGACTCTGCGTTCGCCGCTTAATAGGCTAAAAGCCGATTCTATATATCGCATACAAGCCCTGTATGTGGTAGGCACAGACGGTAAAACAACCATCAAGGATATGGCCTCTGTACTTACGCCTAAGGTAATGAAATTCAGCGAAGAAAAGCGTACTTACGACGCTCTCGGTGTGACCACATGCTGGCAAGGGAAACACTATATAAACCTTAGGTTGGCAGTGAAAGGCAGTGCTACGGGGGTACACTATTTTGGATTTAACCAAACAGACTTTGTGACAAATGCCAACGGCAGCAAAACGATGAAGGTGCATTTAGTTCATAGTCAAAACAACGACCCGCTCTATTATACCCGCGACACATACCTATCTCTTCCACTACGACCTTTAGCAAACTTATTGCAAAACGGCAGAGACTCGCTCTCGTTAAGTGTATCTACCTTTGAAGGAGAAAAAAACTATACCTTTGCGCTGTAAAAGTTAACTTCTGAAAGGCAGACCAAACAAGTGTTTTTGCACACTTGCCCCCTTTTAGTTTTTTACAACATACAAAAATCTATAGACAACACTCACTTATGATACCTTTTCATACACTCAGCATTGAAGATAAAACTTTGATACAACAATGCGTATTTCCATCAGAAATGCGCATCTGCGATTTGAGCATTATGAACCTTGTATGCTGGCAATTTCTTTACAACACAGAAGTGGCTTTTTACAAGGAATTCCTATTGTTTCGCTTTTATTCAGACGGACACTTGGCTTACTTAGTCCCAGTGGGTAATGGCAACTATAAGGAGGTGCTTTCAGACATGATGGAAGATGCTAAACAACATGGGCATCCGTTTTTAATGCTCGGCGTATGCGAGGCATCGTTTGCTATGCTTGACGAGGCTATGCCGGGCTACTTCTATGCCACCTCCGACCGCCACTACTCTGAATATATCTACTCGCGACAAACGCTCTCTACGCTTGCAGGCAAAAAGTTGCAAGCCAAGCGCAACTTTGTAAATCGCTTTGTAAATCAATATCCCAACTACCAATTTAGTGCACTCACGCCCAACTTGTTTGCTCAATGTTTGGAACTTGACAGCCAATGGATGAAGAACAAAGAGTTTGAAAACGAGGAAGAACGCATCGACTCACAACACGAGAGAAGGGCTTTGGAAAATGCTTTTAAGTATTGGGATCACCTCAGTGCACAGGGGGGCGTACTGAGCATAGATGACGAGATTGTGGCATTTACCTACGGATCGCCTATCAACCACGACACGTTTGATGTGTGTGTTGAGAAAGCAGACACAAGGTATGAGGGCATTTTTCAAACCATTAACCGCGACTTTGTTCGTTCATTGCCAGAGCAATATGTGCACATCAATCGCGAGGAGGACATGAGCATACCAGGCTTGCGACACTCTAAGCTATCCTACCATCCAGAAATTCTGCTACACAAATATGCCGTTATGACTAAACATCCTTTAGGGATGTAACAAACAGGCTCTTGCTGCCCCCAAAAAACATACTAAAATCATTTAAAATTACTATAACAAGCTAACCATGCTACTTTCACCCGAAGAAATAAAACAGCAAACACGCGACCTATGGCGCACATGCTTTAACGATAGTGAAGACTTTATAAACATCTATTTCGACGAGAAATATACCGACAATAACAATCTAACCATACGCCACAACGGACAGGTGGTAGCTGCCACTCAACTCATTCCTTACCGTTGGACATTCTATGGTTCGGTGCTTCATGTAGGCTATATTTCAGGACTTGCCACACTGCCCGCATTCCGCAACCATGGCTTTGCTTCGAACCTTATACACGAGGCACACCGCCGACTATACAAGCAGGGAGCTGCCATGAGTTTCCTTATTCCTGCTGATGAAGAAATGCGCCAGTTTTACGAGAAACCGCAACATGGCGCGTTTTGGACCGCCGTTTACCGCCAAGAACTGCCACTCGATGTGAGCAACGACGGTGCTTTTGATAAAATAGAAGTGACGCGTCCCGACGAATGGGGACAGGAACTCTACGTTTTTTATCACCGACTCACAGCCGACCTCCCCTTTATGATTCACCCTTCAGAGAACGACTTTTTTGCAGCGCTCGAAGCTGCCGATGCCGAGGATGGGTACGTGCTTGTGGCTCGTCGCAAACGCCGCATAGTGGGTTTTTGTCTGGCTGTTAAAGAACCTAACGGACGGGTGTACGTGCGCACATTGGCTATAACCGAAACGGCCACACGCGCAGCCTTTGTTGACTATCTTTGCCGCGAATGCAAGGTTGATAAAGTGTATCGACGCTTCTGCTTGCCTGGTTCGAGCAAGGAAGTTAAACCTTATGCCATGGCACGTGTGATAAATGTGCCACGCTTTCTTTCGGCTATAGCAATGCCTAATCCAGGTTTTCAGCTACACATTGGTGTGGACGGCGACCTTGATATTCCCGAAAACAACGGATGGTATAAGGTGGAAAATGGCCGTGTGAGCCTAACCGACGAGAAGCCCGATAGCATTGTAACGCCAGGCGGTTTGGCAGCCATGTTTATGGCAGCACAACCTATGGTTATGGACCTCTTGCTCGATGAGTAAACATCTGTAGAATAATGCACAAATAGAGAAATTACTATTATTATATATGAAAAAACTATCTGCAACTATTTGTAAGAATGTTAAGGGCTTTTTTGCCATGACATGCTTCATGCTTTTGTCATCATCACACTTGATGGTGGCACAAACAGCCATACAGCTTAAGCAACAATCGCTTGCCAAATGGCATATTGGTGCAGCTCAATATAGCGGTATAACCGCCTTGGGCAACAACCGCTATGCATTGGTGAGCGATAAGGAACCAGCTGATGGTTTCTTTATATTTAAAATAGAACAGAGCAAACTCACCGGACAGATAACTCATGTGCAACTTGAGGAGTTTAGAGGTAACAAAAAGGCCAAAGTAGATGCTAAAGGCATATGCATTCGCGACTGTGAAGGTGTAGCTTATTTTCCTACAAAAAATACAATTTTCATAAGTGGCGAAGGCGACCAAAAAATACTTGAATATAGCCTTGCTACAGGACAACCTACAGGGCGAGAACTCAACGTACCTACAGCATTCGCTCTTGCCAACACATACCCAAACTATGGCTTTGAGGCTTTGTGTTATGACAGCAAACATCACTTATTTTGGACAACAAGCGAAAGCACCTTGCGCTCAGATGGTTATGCTGTGAGCGCACTTACCCCAGCTACTAAGGCTAATGTGTTGCGTTTGCAAGCCTTCGACGACCAATTACAACCTACCCTACAATATGCCTATCGCATGGACAACAGGCAAATTTCAAACTTTGGAAAAATCTATGTAAATGGTGTGACAGACCTAACAGCACTGCCCGATGGACGGCTGCTTGTGTTAGAACGCGAAGCCAATATCACCCCAGCGGGCCTTGGCAGCAAGGTGATATGTAAGCTTTTTGTGGTAGACCCTTCAACTGGTAAGGCCATAAGCTCTACCACAAAACTCGACAATGAAGATGATACAATATTTCTAAAAAAACAACTACTTACAGAATGGCAAACGGCAGTACATCCATTTAAGATAGACTTTGCCAATTACGAGGGTATGTGTCTTGGACAGACACTTCACGATGGTAGGCAAACACTACTGCTCGTAAACGATTCGCAAGGAGGCTATCATAAAGGTCCGTTTAGACTGAAAGATTACATCAAGGTGATTGTTATTGGTCACTAATAAAGACATTGGCAGATTGAGCAGTTTTTGCTTAACCTGCCAATACTATTTTTTTATAGCTACCTTAAATCTAAAAAAACAACGTATAAATAAAGATGCATTTATAAAACAAGAACAGAAAGAAATATTTTTTAAAAACTTTTGAGTTTTCGTTTTGTCATTATCATGCCATACACTAATTTTGCACTTGCAAAAAGACGAGAACAACGTGAAAAAGGGCTACTATGTCAGCACACCATCAATGTGTGCAACTGGTAAAAAACAGTGGGATGCGGTGAACAAGTGTGTTCATTCGCAGATTTTTTGTGTCCGCACGTCAAGGTTGCCCTAACTCCTTGATGAGGCGGATTTTTCGTCTTTTAAAATCCATAAAGCCCACGTTTTACGTTAGATTTTTGTCTTTAAGCAAGTTTTGAGCACGCAGAAAATTCTACTTGCTCAAGGCTTAAACGATTAATCACATATTTATTAACAATAACATTTAAAGAGCTATGAACTTTACCTTATTTGTCACTGCATTGCTGACAGGGTTGGCGTTTGTAGGCATTGTAACGATATTGGCCAAGCTGATATCCCCACGTAGCTACAACGCTCAAAAAGAGGAAGCTTACGAATGTGGTATACCTACTCGCGGACGCTCATGGATGCAGTTCCGTGTGGGTTACTATTTGTTTGCAATACTCTTCTTGATGTTCGACGTTGAAACGATGTTCCTATTCCCATGGGCAGTCGTTATGCGCTCTTTCGGTCCTGCCGGACTGTTGAGCGTGCTCTTCTTCCTGTTTATTTTAGTTCTGGGCCTCGCTTATGCCTGGAGGAAAGGAGCGTTGAAATGGCAATGAAAAGAGCAAAAATCAAGTCGATTCCTTACGAGGAATTTAAGGACAACGAGACTTACGAAAAGCTCGTTGAAGAACTCAATGCGGGCGGCGCAAACGTAGTGGTGCGCAAGCTCGACGACCTCATCGACTGGGGCCGTTCAAACTCTCTTTGGCCATTAACCTTTGCTACAAGTTGTTGTGGTATTGAATTTATGGCTGTGTGCGCTGCACGTTACGACATTGCACGCTTTGGTTTTGAGGTAACACGTAACAGTCCACGCCAAGCCGACGTGATATTGGTTTGTGGTACTATCACTACCAAAATGGCACCTGTGCTTCGCCGTCTTTACGACCAAATGGCAGACCCTAAATACGTGGTAGCCATAGGCGGTTGCTCAATCTCAGGTGGACCTTTTACAAAGTCTTACCACGTGCTAAATGGTGTAAACAAAATTATACCTGTTGATGTGTACGTACCTGGTTGCCCACCGCGTCCAGAGTCGTTCTTATACGGCATGATGCAGTTGCAACGTATCGTTAAAGTTGAAAATTTCTTTGGTACTACTAACCGCAAACAAAAAGATCCATTTAAGGTTGCTGCCGAAGAAAAAGAAAATGAAATCTATAAAGAGGAGGAAGAAGCATGAGCGAAGAACTAAACCCAACAGCTAAACAAAGCGCAGAGGGTCAGAAACCTGCTGCTCCTGCTGCTGCCCAACCCAAAGTTGCAGCACGCCCCGCAGCCGCACGTCCTGCTGCCGCACCTGCAAAACCTGCTATTAATGAACTTAAGCCCAAAGTAGTTGAGCCAGCAAACCTTCATGCTGAAATGAAACGTCTGCACGACGAAGAGGGCATGGACCTTTTGCTCAACCTTGTAGGCGAAGACTGGATGGAAGATGGTCTTGGTGTGGTTTACCAACTTGAAAACACTGAGAACAAAAAGCAAGCTTGCATAAAGTGCGTTACTACCGACCGTGAGAGCCCAATGATTCCTTCGGTTAGCGACCTATGGGACATTGCCAATATCTACGAGCGCGAAGTTTACGACTACTATGGCATCATCTTCACGAACCATCCCGACATGCGTCGCATCTTTATGCGCGAAGATTGGGTAGGCTATCCTTTCCGTAAGGACAATGACCCTGAGAAGGATAACCCATTTGACCCTCAACACATGACCAATGAACCATTGGCAGATGTGACTTATGAGTATCAAATGCAACAAGATGGCACTATCACAAAGGTTGAACATCAAATATTTGGCGATGACGACTACGTGGTAAACATCGGTCCTCAGCACCCTTCAACCCATGGCGTGCTTCACTTCCGTGTGGCTCTTGAGGGTGAAACAATTCGCAAGGTAGACCCAGTTTTGGGCTATATTCATCGTGGCGTAGAGAAGATTAGCGAAAAGATGACCTATCCTCAAACGTTGGCTCTTACCGACCGTTTGGACTATCTTGGCGCTATGCAAAATCGTCACGCATTGTGTATGTGTATTGAGCAAGCAATGGGCGTTGAGGTGAGCGACCGCGTACAAGTAATTCGTACCATCATGGACGAGTTGCAACGTATCGACTCTCACATATTGTTCTTTGGTTGCTTGTGCCAAGACCTTGGTGCTACAACCGCATTCCTTTATGCATTCCGCGACCGTGAAAAGATACTTGATATATTTGAAGAGACTTGTGGCGGACGTCTTATCTTGAACTACAACACAATTGGTGGTGTGATGTATGATATTCACCCCAACTTCCAAAAGCGTGTAAAAGAGTTCATCGTATGGATGCGCCAACACATCAAAGAGTATCACGATATCTTTACAGGTAACGTAATCTTCCAAAACCGTTCGAAGGGCGTTGGTGTTCTAACTAAAGAACAAGTTATCTCGTTTGGTTGTACAGGTGGCACAGGACGTGCTTCTGGTTGGCACAACGACTTGCGCAAACTCCGTCCGTACGCTGCATACGACCGCGTAGACTTTAAAGAGATTGTTCGTACAGAAGGTGACTCATTTGCTCGCTACATGATTCGTCTTGACGAAATCATGGAAAGTTTGAACATCATTGAACAACTTATAGACAATATCCCAGAAGGTAACTACCAAGAAAAGATGAAACCAATCATCAAACTTCCTGTTGGTACATTCTATAGCGAGGTTGAAGGTAGCCGTGGCCGTATGGGAGTGTTCATCGAGAGCAAGGGAGATAAATCACCCTATCGTCTGCACTATCGTTCAACAGGTTTGCCATTGGTTGCTGTGATGGACACCGCTTGCTCTGGCAACATGTTAGCCGACCTTATCACCATTGGTGGTACTGTAGACTATGTGGTTCCTGATATCGACCGATAATCAATAAGTTTAATAAGTTAAAAGAGAATAAGAGTAGATGTGCATACATTAACATTGTTGCATTAACACTCTATGAAAGCTCATAAACTCATAAACTCCAAAAATGTTTGATTTTAATATAGTAACAACTTGGTTACACAGTTTCTTGACCAATACACTCGGTTTTGCCGAATGGGGAGCTATTCTTACTGAAAGCATACTCGTTGCCTTGGTCATCATCACACTTTATGCTGTGTTTGCCATCGCCCTTATCTACATGGAACGTAAAATCTGTGCGTTCTTCCAATGCCGTCTTGGCCCGATGCGTGTAGGTAAATGGGGACTTCTCCAAGTGTTCAGCGACGTATTTAAGATGCTGACAAAGGAGATTATCAGTATGCGCCAAAGCGACCTATTCTTGCACAACTTGGCTCCATTTCTTGTAGTCACAGCTTCAATGGTCACTTTCTCTTGTCTTCCTTGGAACAAGGGCGCACAAATCATCGACTTCAATGTAGGTGTATTCTTCTTCCTTGCAATGTCGTCAATAGGTGTTGTAGGTATCTTACTTGCTGGTTGGAGTAGTAACAACAAGTATTCTTTGATTGGTGCCATGCGTAGTGGTGCACAAATCATTAGTTACGAACTCTCTATCGGTATGACAATGCTTGCCATGATTTGCTTGACTGGCACCATGTCGTTTAGCGAAATCTGCCAAGACCAATACCTTAACGGATGGAACATCTGCCGTGGTCACATCCCAGCAATCATTGCATTTCTTATCTATTTGGTAGCTGGTAACGCTGAGTGTAATCGTGGTCCATTTGACTTACCTGAATGCGAAAGCGAACTTACTGCAGGTTACCATACCGAATATTCAGGTATGCACTTTGGCTACTACTATTTGGCAGAATACCTTAACCTCTTTATTTGCGCTGGTATGGCTTCTACCATCTTCCTCGGTGGTTGGGCACCATTACACATCTATGGTCTTGATGGCTTTAACGGTGTAATGGACTTTATTCCAGGTGCCGTATGGTTTATTGGTAAAACATTCTTTGTGGTATTCTTGCTTATGTGGTTGCGCTGGACTTTCCCTCGTTTGAGAATTGACCAAATTCTTTCGCTTGAGTGGAAGTATCTTGTACCATTTAGCATGGTAAACCTCGTGCTCATGGCACTTTGCGTAGCTATGGGCTGGACATTCTAATATTACAAATCATTTCTCATGGAAGAAAAAAGTTATATAGGCGGTGTCGTTGATGGATTGAAGAGCCTTACCACTGGTTTGAAAACAACCATGCGCGAGTTCTTTACCCCAAAGATTACCGAGCAATACCCCGAAAACCGCGAAACAAACAAAATGTTCGATCGTTTCCGCGGTTCGCTCACAATGCCCCATAATGAGCATAATGAGCACAAATGTGTGGGTTGCGGACTGTGTCAGATGGCTTGCCCTAATGGCACAATTAAAGTAACAAGCGAATTCTATGAAACACCAGACGGAAAAAAGAAAAAACGTCTTGTGAAATACGAATACGACCTTGGTGCTTGTATGTTCTGCATGCTCTGCACACGTGCTTGCCCACACCATGCTATTGAGTTCGACCAAAGTTATGAGAACGCGGTGTTCGATCGTACCAAATTGGTTAAGCAACTCAATCATCCAGGCAGTCACGTTGAAGAAAAGTAATATCTTTAATTAGTTGAATAGTCTATAGTCATTATAAAATGCTGTAAACTAATAAACTCACAATTCATGAATTCACAAAATATCATGTTCGTCATCTTGGCGGTATTAATGGTGCTCTCTTCTATAGCAACGGTGCTAACTAAGAGTATTGTGCGTGCTGCCACTTACTTGTTCTTTGTGCTTTTGGGCACAGCAGGTATGTATTTCTTGATGGGCTACACATTCCTTGGTGCTGCACAAGTTATTGTATATGCAGGCGGTATCATCGTGTTGTATGTGTTCTCTATCTTGCTGACAGAAGGTGCGAAAGATCAAGAAATCTTCAAACGCAAAATTAAAGATGCCTCTTGGGGCTTTGTGTTGAGTTTTGTTGGTTTCTTAGCCTTTATTGGTGTGGTTCTTTCACATAGTTTCAAAGCTGCTGTTCTATCAGCTCCAAGCGAAACCGCCAGCGCTGTCACAACAATCGATTCAATTGGTCGCAATATGCTGTCATCAGGCGAAGGTGGCTATTTACTGCCATTCGAGGCAGTGAGTGTTTTGCTCCTCGCTTGCATTATAGGCGCATTGATAATTGCTCGTAAACGCTAACATTTGCATTATGATTCAAATAGAATATATCTTAATCATTTCAGCCATTATGATGTTTGCAGGCGTTTTCGGTTTTTTGACTCGTCGCAGCACGTTGGCCATTCTCCTCTCGGTGGAACTTATGCTCAATGCCACCGACCTTAATTTTGCAGTGTTTAATCGCATGCTTTATCCCGAGGGTAATGAAGGTTATTTCTTCGCACTCTTCTCTATTGCTATTTCGGCAGCTGAGAGTGCTATTGCAATAGCTATCATGATAAACATTTACCGAATGATTAAAAATATTCAGGTAGATGAACTCGAGAAGATGAAGTGGTAAACAAATTTTAAAGTTGAAAGGCTTAGAAGTTTCAGCATATGATAGCAACAAAGCTTTCTATATAAGAAAGCAAATAATACAACTTGCTGTCAACCAACGAAACTCTTAACTCTTAAACTCACTTACAATGGATTATACAATTCTTATTCTTTTGCTGCCATTCTTCTCGTTCCTCCTACTCGGAGTGTTCGGTAAATGGTTCAGCCATAAAGCAGCAGGATTGGTAGGTACCATAGTACTTGGTGCAGTGGCAGTAATGTCATACTACACAGCCTATGAGTATTTCTTTCAGACTGCGCGTACGGCAGAGGGCGTGCTTCCCACGCTGATGCCCTACAACTTTAAGTGGCTACCTTTCTTTGTAAAAGGTCTCAGCTTTGATATGGGTATCATGCTTGATCCAATATCAGTAATGATGTTAATCGTCATTTCTACGGTATCACTCATGGTGCACATCTATTCGTTTGGCTACATGCATGGCGAACGTGGATTTCAACGTTACTATGCATTCCTTAGCCTCTTCACCATGTCAATGCTCGGTTTGGTGGTTGCAACCAACATTTTCCAAATGTACATGTTCTGGGAGTTGGTGGGTGTATCATCTTACTTGCTCATTGGCTTCTACTACACTTCGCCTGCAGCTATTGCAGCATCGAAGAAGGCGTTTATCGTAACACGTTTTGCCGACCTCTTCTTCTTAATTGGCATTCTTATCTATGGCTACTACTGCCATTCATTTGGTTTCCAATTCAATCAAGAAGGTTTTGCACAAGGCGCAATGATGCTACCTACAGCATTATTCTTAATGTTTATTGGTGGTGCTGGTAAGAGTGCTATGTTCCCTCTGCACATTTGGTTGCCCGATGCCATGGAAGGTCCTACTCCTGTATCAGCCCTTATCCACGCTGCTACAATGGTGGTTGCAGGTGTATTCCAAATTGCACGCCTATTCCCCTTATGGATTGAATATGCTCCTAACACACTACACATCGTGGCTTGGGTGGGTGCATTTACAGCCTTCTATGCTGCAGCAGTTGCATGTTGCCAAAGCGACATCAAGCGTGTGCTTGCATTCTCTACTATCTCTCAGATAGCATTTATGATGGTATCATTGGGTGTATGCACTGAATATGCAACAGGTCATGAACACGTTGGTTCATTGGGCTATATGGCATCTATGTTCCACTTGTTTACACACGCCATGTTCAAGGCTCTATTGTTCCTTGGAGCAGGTTGCATCATCCATGCAGTACACAGCAACGAAATGTCGGCAATGGGCGGCTTGCGTAAATACATGCCTATCACCCATATCACATTCCTCGTAGCTTGTCTCGCTATTTCTGGTATTCCTCCATTCTCAGGTTTCTTCTCTAAAGACGAAATCCTTACTGCAGCAATGGCTTACTCACCTGCAATGGGATGGATTATGACAGCAATTGCAGCTATGACAGCGTTCTACATGTTCCGTTTGTATTATGGTATTTTCTGGGGTACAGAAAACAAAGAGTTACATGCAGAACACACTCCTCACGAAGCTCCACTTACAATGACCTTCCCATTGATGTTCCTTGCTGCAGTAACACTTGTTGCAGGTTTCATTCCTTTCGGTCATTTTGTTAGTGCAGATGGTAAACTCTACGATATTCACCTTGATTGGAACGTTGCGGGCACATCTATCGTGATAGCTGTGGCTTCAATATTCTTGGCTACTTACATGTATATTGGCGAAAAACAACCCAAAGCAGACGCTCTTGCAGAGAAGTTTGGAAAACTTCATCGCTGGGCATATAAGCGTTTCTACATGGACGAAGTTTACCAATATATCACTCACCGCATCATATTTGCACACATTTCAAAACCCATTGCATGGTTCGACCGCCACGTTGTAGATGGCTTCTTCAACTTCCTTGCATGGGGTGCTAACACTCTCAGCTACAACATCCGCGGTTTGCAGAGTGGTTCTGTTCAAAAATACGCTTATGTATTCTTGCTCGGCACATTGATATTGTTAGCAATTATGGCATTTGCTTAATATTAGAGTTCAATAGCTGAAATAGTTTGCTTGCATTACTACTCCCCACGCTACTACAACATCATGTAGCACACACAAAGAGAGTATGACAAGCACAACAATTCACTTTTAAACTACAAAAAACATCACAATGAATTTTCTATCATTATTCGTATTAATTCCACTTGTCATGCTACTTGGTTTGTGGTTGGCAAGAGATGTGAAGGGTGTACGTGCGGTGATGGTAACGGGTAGCAGTTTGTTGCTTATAATGGCAGCATACTTAACCATTACTTTCTTGGGCGATCGTGCTGCGGGTCATACCGAGGAGATGCTTTACACAGCATCGTTCAATTGGTTTGAACCACTTCACATTAAATATTCAGTGGGTGTTGATGGCATATCAGTAGCTATGTTGCTTTTGTCGTCTGTCATCGTTTTCACTGGTACATTTGCCTCATGGCAGTTAAAACCACTCACAAAAGAATACTTCCTATGGTTCACACTGTTGAGCTTGGGCGTGTTTGGTTTCTTTATTTCGGTAGATATGTTCGCCATGTTCATGTTCTACGAGATAGCACTTATTCCTATGTACTTACTTATTGGCGTATGGGGAAGTGGTAAAAAAGAATATGCAGCCATGAAGCTTACATTGATGCTTATGGGTGGTTCGGCATTCTTGATGTGCGGCATCTTTGGCATCTTCTATGGTGCTGGTGGCAACACCATGAACATCGTAGAAATAGCTAATCACACAGGTGGTGCACATGCCATTCCTTTTGCGCAACAATGCATTTGGTTCCCACTCACCTTTATTGGCTTTGGTGTACTTGGAGCTTTGTTCCCATTCCACACTTGGTCTCCCGATGGTCACGCTTCTGCCCCTACAGCAGTATCAATGCTTCACGCAGGTGTACTTATGAAGTTGGGTGGATATGGTTGCTTCCGCATCGCTATGTATTTGATGCCAGAAGCTGCTAACGAGCTTGGTTGGATATTCCTTATCCTCACAGGTATCTCTGTTGTATATGGTGCATTTAGTGCATGCGTACAAACCGACTTGAAGTATATCAATGCTTATAGTTCTGTGTCACACTGTGGCATGGTGCTGTTTGCTATTCTCATGCTCAATCAAACAGCTTGTACAGGTGCAGTGCTCCAGATGTTAAGCCATGGTTTGATGACTGCCTTGTTCTTTGCACTCATCGGTATGATATATGGTCGTACACATACACGCGATATTCGCGAGTTGAATGGTTTAATGCGCATTATGCCATTCCTTTCTGTAGGTTATATCATAGCAGGTTTGGCCAACTTAGGTTTACCAGGTTTCTCTGGTTTTATTGCAGAGATGACAATCTTTGTAGGTTCATTCCAAAATGCTGATACTTTCCACCGTGTACTAACCATTGCAGCATGCTGCTCTATTGTTATCACTGCTGTCTACATTCTTCGTGTAGTTGGTAAGATACTTTATGGCACTTGCACCAATGAACATCACCTCAAACTCACAGATGCTACTTGGGACGAACGCTTTGCTGTTATCTGCCTTATCGTAGCAGTAGCAGGCTTAGGTCTTGCTCCATTGTGGGTAAGCGATATGATCACAACAGGTGTTGCACCTATCGTTGATCACATCCACCAAGCAGCAGTGACTGTATCAAGTTCAAATCCTTTCCTTTAAATAACCATTTAATTCAATTATCATTCAATGGATTATTCACAATTTCTCTATATGCATGAAGAGTTGTCATTGTTGGCGGTAATTACCATACTGTTCATCGCTGACCTCTTTATGTGTCCTGATAAGAAGAGCGGGAAAGGAGTTTATAACACATGCCTTCCCGTTGTGTTACTTGCCATTCATACCATTTGCAATTTCTTGCCCGCATGCGGAGCAAATGCTTGCGAGGCTTTTGGTGGCATGTATCAATACACTCCTATGATGACAATTATGAAGAGTGTTCTCAATATTGGTACCATCGTTGTGTTCCTTATGGCACACAAATGGCTCTCTCGCCCTGAGAACCTTGTAAAGCAAGGAGAGTTCTACTTGCTTACACTCTTCACATTGTTGGGTATGTACTTTATGATTTCAAGCGGACATTTCTTAATGTTCTTCATTGGCTTAGAGTTAGCCTCTGTGCCCATTACAGCATTAGTTGCATACGATAAGAAACGCTTTGAAAGTGCCGAAGCAGGTGCCAAATTTATTCTTTTGGCTCTTTTCTCAAGCGCTCTATTACTCTATGGCGTATCTCTTATCTATGGCGCCACTGGTACACTCTACTTCAACGAAATCGGTGCACAACTTGATGGTTCACTCCTTAGCATCTTTGGTTTAGTATTGTTCATCAGCGGTATGGGCTTCAAAATTTCGCTTGTACCCTTCCATCTTTGGACAGCCGATACATACGAAGGAGCACCAACCTCTGTTACTGCCTATCTGAGTGTTATCTCAAAGGGTTCTGCAGCATTTGTGCTACTCACTGTGCTTATGAAAGCCTTTGCACAAAGCGACCTCTTCTATAGCTGGAACACAGGTATGTATTGGATTATCGTGGCATCTATCACCATTGCCAACCTTTTTGCCATTCGCCAGAACAACTTAAAGCGTTTCATGGCATTCTCTGCTATTTCACAAGCAGGTTACTTGGTATTAGCCATTATGGATGGTACAGCACAAGGCATGACAGCCCTAGTGTTCTATCTGTTGGTTTACATGGTTTCTAACCTTGGCGCCTTTGCCATCATGACAACAATAGAGGAGAACTCAGGTAAGATAAACATTAGCGATTACGATGGACTATACCAAAGCAATCCTAAATTAGCATTCCTCATGACGCTATGCCTATTCTCTTTGGCTGGTATACCTCCATTTGCAGGTTTCTTCTCAAAGTTCTTTGTATTCATGGCAGCGTTTAAGGCTGGTTATCCTCTCTTAGTATTTATTGCTTTGGCAAATACTGTAATATCTCTTTACTATTATTTGCTCATTGTCAAGGCCATGTACATCAAGCCAAACGAAAGTCCAATATGCACTTTCAAAAGTGATAATTACACACGTATAGCCCTTGCCATTTGCACCATTGGTGTGTTGGCACTCGGTGTAGGCGGTGTGTTCTACAACTATATTAGTGGCTTTAGCTATGGCCTATAATCAATAAGATTATCATCTGACATAAAAAGTCCGAAACCTATTTTTTAGGTTTCGGACTTTTTTCGTTATGAGAATAAATGCTTAAATTAAATTGTTCAGAATTTGTTAGTCTACTTATCTAAAAGCACATTACTGACTTACCTGCTATATATATGATTGCGCCCTCAAACCATTCTTCATTTCTTTTTAAATGGGTGGCTTTAAAGGAACATACTTTTACCTTCTACATAAATTTGGGCACAAAAAAAACCTGTAGAACACGGTCCTACAGGTTTCAGTTTCTCTCGTTGTTGTAGCGAGTTCGCTTAGCTTTGAATAACAAAATTCAGAGTTAAGCTGCGGGCTCTCAAGCTTGAGCAGCAGTTGAGTCAGCAGTAGCAGCTGCAGAGTCAGCAGGAGCAGCAGCTGAGTCAGTAGAAGCTGAATCAGTTGATGAGCTATCAACAGCTACAGAATCGCTGTCAGAAGTAGCAGCAGCGTCAGAAGTTTTGTTACCGCAAGATGCGAAAGAAATAGCAGCGAATGCTACGAACATGAAAACTAACTTTTTCATTTTGTTTTTTAAATTTTTAAGTAAAACAATCAATTGCCTTTTTAAAACGTTGCAAAGGTATTGACTTTTTCAATATGTGCAAACCTTTCAGCTATTTTTTTTGCTCTTTTCTTCTCTATTTTGACAATATTTTATCTTATAAAGTTTATTTGATATATATACATTGCATTTTACATAGTCTATTTTCTTTTACATCTAAATGTTCCTGTTTTATCAACACGCACTACTTATGTATAGCTTTGCATGATAAGTGATAAATGCAACATAATTAATAGAAACAAGAGCACAGATACACCATACAAGGTGTAGAGGATAAGGGATGCTGCAATACCCCAACACTGTTGCAATATGATGATACGATAACACCTACTTATAGATTCAATATTGAAGTGCAATCACAATGCACATGTTTCTTTCTTTGATGAGAATGGTAGATATAATCTCAAGTCTGTTTCAGAGTTATTATATAGCGGAGAGTTTAAAGACACACACAGAACTTGTACAGCGTCAAGAGGTGTATGCAGAAACTATCCGTGAACATCGTGTATATCATGGAAGCGGTGCACATGTACGTTTTTTCCACATGGTCGATGGCGATGCATACGGCTTTACGATTGGTGGTGGCATTTACATTGCCCCAAGGATTGCAAGAAGTTATACTGCCGTACACGAGTATGCACACCTATGGGCAAGTGCTTTGAGAGCGGAGAACAAAGAGGAGTGGAAGAACATAGCAAACTTGATGAAAGGCACTTCGGTTTGGGAGGAAATAAAGGAAACATATCCCGAACTGAAAACGGATGATGAGATTGCCAATGAGGTGCTTGCCACATATTTTGGACGCAGAGGTGCAGAGCGTTTGCGTAAGGAAATAAATAACGCTATGGCTGATGGAACGGCATCTGAAAAGGAAGCAGCGGTGAGTGCATTGGAGCGTGTTAAGCAGGCTATTGAGAGGTTTGGGCACGCTGTTGCAAACTTCTTGCACATCCACTATACAAGTGCCAAGCAAGTGGCAGACCAAGTGATGAAAGACTTGCTTGATGGGGTAGATCCAAGGGAATTTGGAAAGGAAGATAAGGGTAAGGTGCGCTATCCATTTATTAGTGAAATAGGTGCTGAAGATGCCCTTTCACCAAACAAGCGTGTAAGTATAGTAAAAGCATTGGGCGAGCATGGCCTAAAAAATTATGCCAAAGAAAAGGCATGTGCTAAGGAGTATATTGCAGGTATTTACAATAGTGAAGAAACAGGCGACAAAGGTTATATTCGTATCAGCAATACAACCATTGATAAGGACTTTAATGCATTCCTTGACAAGGTATTTGCTTGTGCGGAGAAGAATTGCTTATACACAGAAAAACCGCTAATTATTAATGAAAAAGTTAATAATCAGCGGTTTATACATTCTGTAGCGCCTACGGGAATCGAACCCGTATACCATGCGTGAGAGGCATGTATCCTAACCATTAGATGAAAGCGCCATAAGAGCGGAAGCTGGGGGATTCGAACCCCCGGTACGGTAAACCCGTACGTCAGTTTAGCAAACTGGTGGTTTCAGCCACTCACCCAAACTTCCTTTACCTTTTAACTGAGCACATATCGTTCTCAATTGCGATGCAAAGGTACAACATTTTTTTTTAGTACCAAACAAAAGGAGGATAAAAATTTTACTTAAGCACATTTTTTATGCAAAAACAGAGCTTTTCTATACCTTTTGTCCTTAAAAAGAAAAATTAGTATAGATAAATAATAAACATGCAACAAGTATTTTCTACTTTTGCACATGATGTGTGGCGCTAATGGGTTGTTAAGTAGGTATTCAAAATTAATTTATATAATCATGTTGAACACCTACTTATAAAATAACGATAGCGTTTATAAAGTAGACAAATAGCACAATGTATTTAAAATAAAAGTTATAATGTGATGACTACACAAATTATTGAAAACGTGTATTATGTAGGTGTGAACGACCGCAACAAGCACCGTTTTGAGGGGTTATGGCCATTACCTAACGGGGTGAGCTACAATTCGTATATTGTTGCCGACGACAAGGTTGCTTTGGTTGATACAGTCGAAGTTGACTTCTTTACTCAGTTCTTAGAGAACATACACGAAGCTATTGGTGAGCGCCCTATAGACTACCTTATCATCAATCACATGGAGCCAGACCATAGTGGCAGCATAAGTCTCATAAAGAAATATTACCCTAACATACAGATTGTAGGCAACAAAAAGACGCTTGACATGCTCAAAGGTTTTTATAGCGTTACCGACGATGTGGTAGAGATAAAAAATGGCGGCACTTTGAACTTAGGGCATCACAATCTTGAATTTGTACTCATCCCAATGGTGCATTGGCCAGAAACGATGGTTACAATTGACCGTCAACATAAGATAGCATTTACAGGCGATGCTTTTGGCTGTTTCGGAGCTCTAAATGGAGGAGTTATAGACGAGCATATAAATTGCGATAGCTTTTGGCTTGAAATGGTGCGTTACTACTCAAACATTGTGGGCAAATATGGCACTCCTGTCCAAAGTGCACTAAAGAAATTGGCTGGAGTAGAACTTGACTATATATGTTCTACCCATGGTCCGGTATGGCACGAACATATTAACAAGGTGATAGGCATGTACGATAAGATGTCGAAGTACGAAACAGACCCTGGCCTTGTTATTTGCTACGGCACGATGTATGGCAACACCGAGCGTATGGCAGAAATTATAGCTTCGGCTGCAAGTCGGGAGGGGGTTAAGAATATCGTACTATACAACATCTCTAAAACGCATCATAGCTATATATTACGCGACATTTTCCGCTACAATGGCTTGATAGTAGGCGCTCCAACTTACAACAATGGCCTGTATCACGAAATGGAAGTACTGCTTTCCGAAATAGCCAACAAGGACATCAAGCATCACTTGATTGGCTGGTATGGCTCGCATTGTTGGGCAAGTAAGGCCGTTAGCAAAATTGAAGAGTGGAACAATAACCGCTTGCACTTTGAGGCTGTAGGCGAACCTGTTGATATGAAACAAGCCATTACTCCAGAGGTGCGTCAAAAGTGTGAAGCACTCGGACGGGCTATGGCCAAGAAAATTTTAGAGGAATAAACTGTTTGCACATATTTTGCAATAAGAGGGAACATGGCAATAGTACATAAGCCGATGTTCCCTCTTTTGTTTATGGAAAGTTTGATTATCTATGTTTACAACTGAGTAGACAAGTTTATTTTAAAATCGAATCTATTTAAAACCTACCAATCTATGTTTATAAAGCTATTGTTTCAAGATCGTTAGGCACGTACACGTTTCCGCTGAAAGCCTTTTTTGCTTCTTCTGTATATTTAACCTTGCGGGTGCTAAGCGTTTTGTCTTCGGTATGATAAAGCAATAAGTTTTTAGCTTGCAACGTCTGCGCCAATTGTGCGGCATCAAGCGCTGTGCTATGATGCTTTTCGTAAGGGTGATATTTTTCAGCATCAGCGTTTAGGCAAAAGGCCTCACTGAGTAGCCAATCAGCATGTTCTACATAAGGTTTGGTATGCTCATTGTAAGGCTCATCGCCCAAGCATACAAGTGTTTTATTATTTGGAAAAACCAAGCGAAAGCCAAACTGTTTTTCTTTTGTAGAATGAATATCAAATGCCACCAACTGCCAATTGTCAATACTAAAGCTCTCGCCATCAGCAAGTTTGTGCAATAGCACTTTGTCATTAAGCAGGCTAACGAGTTTAGCGGGCAAAGTGTTTCGGCATATCCATTCAAGCACATGGATAACCTTGTTATTGCCATATACATGTAAACAACCCGAATATTTTCCTTGCTTAATCTGCTGCATAATCATGCGTAACACCCACACAGCACCCAGTATGTGGTCGGTATGTGCATGCGTCACAAATAAGTGATGAATTTGGTTAATCTCAACATTTACATGCTGCAATTGTTGTAAAATAGTGTTACCTCCTCCTGCATCAACTAAGAGTTTTGTTGTATTGTCTTGCAACAAAAAGCAAGTATTATAGCAACGTGTAGCCGTGGCATATCCTGTGCCGAGCATTGTGATTGTTTGCATATTCAACTTTTACTTCTTTTACTAAAAAAAGAGGTGTAATGAGCCATTTCAATACACCTCTTTATAAATAACTTTTATTTAAAATGAATAGCGATTATGCAATATCGTTTTTTTACATAGTCTTAACATGTTCTACTGCCATCTTAGTGAAGTTGTCGTCTGGACGAATTGACTTCAAGATGCCTGCATACTTAGTAGCCTCAACCTTGTTGGTGGTTGGATCGGTTACATAGTAGAAGAAAAGATAACGGGCAGCCTCGAAACGTGCGTTTGCAGCCTTGCTCTTGATAGCTTCGTCTTCGCTCTCGCTAAGCACCTTAATGTAGTAGTCGTGAACCTCAGCAAGAGGCTTTTGGCTATCGGTGTTGCTCAAGCGAGCAAGCATTTGATAAGCCATTACGATAGGCAAGTGGTTTGTAGTTTCGGCAGTAGTAATACTCTTAAATATTTCTACAGCCTTGTCGTGATAAGCCTTTTTCTGTTCGGGAGTGATATTCTCTTGTTGATAAGCAGCCAAGTACTTTGTACCCATGCTATATTTATCAGAGATGTCAGCCTTGTCGCCGAGCAATGCCAAGTACTTTTCGAACACCTCGATACCCTTTTCAGCCTGTTTGTTGCGCACGTAAAGGTTTGAGATGTCGTAGTAGTAAGAGCCACGTTTGTTTACGTTCTCTTCCTTCTTTTTCTCATCGGTAATGCTTTCAGCCTTGGCTTCAAGGTCTTTAACAGCAAGTTCGTAGTAGTTGATAGCCTCGGTTATGTTGCCTTCTTCCTTAGCAAGCTTAGCTGCATAGTCAAAGTCGGTGTAGATATAAACAGAGTCGGCAAATTGCTTTTCGGTGATATATGCCTCAGCTTCTTTAGCAGCCTTGATAGCTCCATCATAATCCATTGCAGTTTCAACCTTTGAATACTTTGCAAAGAAGTCCATACGAGGAATAATGATGTCTTTAGGTGCAAGTGGCTTAATCTCGCCTGCTATAGCTATAATTTTGTCAAGATTAGTATCGTCCTTTACCGACATTGAGAAGAGGGCGAGCAAATAGTTCTCGCATGCAGCAATATCTATTTTGCCTGCTTCCTTAGGAGTTGCAATATAGTATTTGTTGTAATACTCGATGGCTTTTGTATAATCGTCGAGCTTATAGTAGATATCGCCAAGATTCTTATCAGCTTCAATATATGAGGGGTCTGCCTCTTTTATCTTGTTAAGATAGTCGATGGCTGCGTGTGGATTAACGTTTTTATATACAAACGCATTACGCTTAAGCGCATTGATATTGTTAGGTTCGATAGCGAGCACTTCATCAAAACGTCCACCAGCTTCGCCCCAACGCTGTGCTTTCATATACACCTCGCCCGAGAACATTAGACCAGGGATATAGTCGGGAGCTAACTCATAAACGGCTTTTGCACATTGACTTGCAGCAGGGTAGTTGTTGTTTTCGAGGAAGTAAGTACCCACAGCTACAAGGTCTTGCTTGTTACCCTTAATCTTCTTAGAAAGATTCATGTAAACCTTGTTAGCCTTCTCGGGGTCTTCCATGTTGAGTTGAACAACCTGCTCAGCCAATGTTTGGTATTCTGGCTTAAGTTCAGGACAGTCGTACGAACGTGTTTGTGCCTGAGCAGCATTTACCCCCATTGCAAGAAAGGCTGATAATGCTACAACGCGAATAAAGTTTCTTTTCATATCGTGATTTTGTTATATACTTAATTTGGTTTTTTATGCATTCAGTTCTGCATGTTTTCTTATGGTATGCAAGATTGCTGCATACGCTCGTAAAAATCCGTGCAAATATAGTAAATTCCGTGCACAAAAGGTTTGGAAAACACAAATAAATCAGCCAAAAGGTTCTAAATAAAGGCTTTTTAATATTTTCTTTACACTTTGTGTTCTAATAAACAACTTACTGCATAATTATAGGTTTATACCCTACTCTTTTTATTTAATGTTCACATCTTTCACTTCTACAGGTGTGATAGGTAGCAGCTGCGAGTTATTGCAGATAATGGTTTGTCCTTTTTGTCCCTTGGTGTAGAAGAAGAAGTTTTTAAGCATCGACTGAGACCTTGGGTCGGTGTGAATGATATACACAGCGCGTAGCAATGGATAATCGGCCGTTGCAATGTAATATTGATAAGGGCGTACGTATTTTGCCGAAATTTCGTCGGCTGTGCGACTCACTCTCATCACATTGAAACTGAGTTTTGAAAAATCAGACAAGGCATTATTCGAGTCGCCCTTAAGCCAGTTGGCACCTACAATACCTATAATATTGGGGTTGGCTTTTACCATTTCGAGTACCGACTGGTTAGTACCACCTTCTGAGGCAAACACGTTGCCCTTGAGGTCGTGACCATTACAAAGCGAGTCCTTCATATAGCGCACAGTACTTGAGCCCGAATTGTCGAATACCAATTTAAGTTCACCGCTGCGAGCATGCTTTTTCAGTTGTTCCCAACGTGTGATTTTTCCGCTCACAATGTCCTTTATCTCATCGAGCGTGATAAGCGAGTCGGTGTTTTCTTTGTTCACTATCAAGGCTATAGCATCGGATGCTATCATAGCTTGTCGAGCATCAAGTCGGTGCGACTGAATAATAGTCAATTCATTGGGCTTGAGTTTACGAGTAACGATGCAGCATCGCACGCTATCATTTACAAGCAAACGTATAGCTTGGTCCTCGCTGGTGTACACGGGTTTCATGTTGGCCTCGGGGTATGCCATACCAAACGACTGTACCATGTTGTCCATAATAGGCTTGAATGTTTCGTCGATAGCCACCTTTACGTCGTCCTCTTGCATCCATTTTGCGTTAGCTTTTTTGTTGCTCTTGCAAGCCGACATCACAAGTCCACACATCATTAGTAGTGGAAGCCAAAAACATAGTTTATTCAGTTTCATCTTTCTTATAATCTATTTTATTCGTTATGCAAAGGTAATGCAAAGCATATAATATGCCAAATGTGATTATTCAGTTTTTTCAGTTCTTAATCAATACGCAGAATTATAAGCATTGCACCACAGATTGTTCTATTTTTCGTATTTTGTACCAAAAACTCGCTCTGAGATTTTAATAAAATGAAACAAAAAACTTTGGGTTGAAAAAAACGGATTCATGCTCTATTTTCATAAACGCCTGATTATCAACACGTTATAAAACAATTCAAAAATATTCAGAGCGACAAAAGTATGTTTTGGGTATAAGGATACGTATCCTTAGGGTGAAAGGATACGTGTTCTTAGGGTATAAGGATACGTGTTCTTAGGGTATAAGGATACGTATCCTTTCACCCTAAGAACACGTTTATAAGGAAATCAGCCCTCATTTCTTAACAAAAACAGGACATAAAAGCACGAAAAAGCCCTTTCCGAACATCTATTTCAACATAAAATGTGTACAAAAATTATTGTTCTATTTTTCCTTTTATACCAACATAAAGAAGAGGGCGTACACAATGACAATTTTGCAGGTTTTGCAAAAATTCATTCTGTACACCCTCTTCTCACGTCACAATGCGTTAAGATTGTTCGGTAGGGATGGTAGTTTGGACATCGGATGTTTGAGCATCAACTACTTCAGCTTTTTTTTGCTCCTCACGCAGTCGCTTTTCAACACTTGCAGCCTGTTGTTCCACCTTTTTTTGCATAAAATAGTAAATGAACGATGCCACCGCCACCACAACAAAAATAAAGATGGGAGCGTTGAACAATACGGTCATGCCCGCTGTTTGCCAACGTTCTGTTCCATACCAAAACAGGTCGATAGCCACTACAAAATAGAACACGCCCATCAGTGTGGCTAAGATACTTACTAAGCGCGAACTGCACACCTTGCTACACGCATATATGAATCGTTTAATAAAGTTCATAGCTCGTTGAGTTTATTAAGTAGGTATTCAAAATTAGAGCAATGCAGGCAGCTGATAGAGTTTGGTGCCATTTGAACCCTTCACCAATATTAGGCGTCCTGATGGACGATCGCCCCCTTCGAGTGCCGTTTTTACAGCCTCAACATCGGGAAACCATTGTGCGCCTTCAGAAAAAGGCTGAAACTCCTCGCCAACGAGCCACACCTCCTCAGCTCCCATCGAAAGGGCTTGTTCGGCCACCTTTTGATGTTCGGCAGCAGAGGCTTGTCCGAGTTCGCGCATCTCGCCCAATATTAGCATTTTGTGCTTAGAGGGTATGAGTGCAAAGTTGTCAAGCGCAGCCTTCATGCTTGTTGGGTTGGCATTGTATGCATCCACAATAAGTTCGTTGTTTGCCGTTTTCATCAGTTCACTACGATTGTTGGTAGGCTGATAGTTCTCAATAGCATGCACGGCTTGCTGGTTGGTAATGCCAAAATGATGGCCCACACAAATGGCAGCTAAAGCATTGTTAAGATTGTAAGCACCAATAAGGTGGGTTTGCACTTCGTGCCATTCAGCATCGTCCTTTGTGCGGAAACGGAATTTTAAGTAAGGAGTGCAAGCAAGAACCTCTCCCTCAACATCATAGCCCATACCAGGTTTGCCATACGTATAGGCTTTCAGCCCTTTAGCAATAGGCTGAAGATAGGGATTATCGGCATCAATAAAGATAAAAGCACCTGGCTTCATGCGCAAATAGTCGTAGAGTTCGCCCTTGGTTTTTATAACACCTTCGAACGAGCCAAAACCCTCAAGATGCGCTCTGCCCACGTTTGTAATGAGTCCACAGTCGGCATCAACAATTTCTGAGAGTTGTGCTATCTCGCCTGGATGATTGGCTCCAGTCTCCACCACAGCCATTTGGTGCTCAGGCTTAAGGCGTAGCAACGTTTTGGGCACACCTATATGGTTATTGAAGTTACCTTCGGTATAAAGCACATTCATCTGTTCAGACAGCACTGCCGAAGTAAGTTCTTTAGTGGTTGTCTTACCGTTTGTACCTGTAATTTGTACAATAGGCGTTTCGAGTTGGCGGCGGTGATATGTGGCCAATTGTTGCAGAGCTACCAATGCATCTTCAACGTGGATAAGCCTCTCATCGCCCTTTACATTGCTGTCATCAACCACTGCATAAGCACAACCATTCTCTAAGGCTTGGGTAGCAAATTTGTTTCCATCAAACTTATCTCCACGAAGCGCAAAGAATATCGAACCCTTAGGACAATCGCGTGTATCGGTTGTTACTACGGGATGTTTCAAAAAAATGTCGTAAAGTTCGGGTATAGTCATAATCAATGAATATGTTATCAAAATAAGGCTACCATTGCTTCATTTTTATGGTTGCCATCATCTTTTCTTATGCAAAGATAGTGCAAACCGAACGCAATAAAAACTTGTTTTTAATTGCTGAGGTGCAGCCTATCTTATGCAAAGATAGCGCAAACCGAACGCAATAAAAACTTGTTTTTGATTGCTGAGGTGCAGCCTATCTTATGCAAAGATAGCGCAAACCGAACGCAATAAAAACTTGTTTTTGATTGCTGAGGTGCAGCCTATCTTATGCAAAGATAGTGCAAACCGAACGCAATAAAAACTTGTTTTTAATTGCTGAGGTGCAGCCTATCTTATGCAAAAGTAGTGCAAGATGATTGAAGAGCAAAAGAAATATGGCATATTTTTAATCTTACCTAAGAGATAAACACCCATTGCGCATACAGCCAGATTAAGCATTGATTGGCACAAAAGGCTTAAAAGATTTTGCACATTCGGTTTAGCTTTCTACCTTTGCCATAACATTAGCAATGTGGAGCTTAAAGCATTAGTTAAGCGGGGGCTACCCCACCCCATTTGCTGAAAGATATACATTAAAAATATTACATTACACATGCACACGCTTAATCTTCGTGGAAAACTATATTCGCTTAGCGAACCACAAATAATGGGTATACTCAACGTCACTCCCGACTCATTTTATGCAGAAAGTCGCACACCCGATGATAGCCATATAGCACAACGGGTGGACAAGTTGATGAGCGAGGGTGCCGACATGATAGACATAGGCGGATATTCGTCGCGCCCTGGAGCCGACGACGTGAGTCCAGAAGAAGAAAAAGACCGCTTGCGCCGTGGCATACGCGTGGTCAGAAGCAAATGTCCCAATGTGCCCATATCGGTAGATACGTTTAGAGCCGATGTTGCCAAAATGTGTATTGAAGAAGAAGGGGCCGACATTATCAACGACATTTCGGGCGGAATGCTCGACAAGCAAATGTTTCGCACAGTGGCACATTTGGGTGTGCCCTACATACTGATGCACATGCAAGGTACGCCCGACAGCATGCAAGTGGCGCCCAACTATCACAATCTGCGCAACGAAGTAATGCTCTATTTTGCCCAACGCATCGATAGTTTATGCCAAATGGGAGCTAAGGACATCATTGTAGACCCCGGCTTTGGCTTTGGCAAAACGCTTGACCACAACTACGAACTTCTGAACCATCTTGAAGACTTCAAGGTGTTTAATCTGCCCTTGCTCGTTGGCATTTCGCGCAAATCAATGATATACAAACTGCTCAACGGGAGTCCGCAAACATCACTCAACGGCACCACAGTTATCAACACCATTTCGCTAATGAAAGGTGCCAACATTCTGCGTGTACACGACGTAAAAGAGGCCGTTGAAGCCAAAAAAATTTACTGCAAAATGCTTCAAAAGTAGCCACTAATCATATAGAATAAGCCTATCCATTCACCCCTATTCAACCTCTACATAAAAGATGATTTCGTTTGGAATAAAAGACGTTATTGACATACTCTCTGTAGCCATCATTCTATACTATATATACCGACTAATGAAGGAGTCGAGTTCTGCCAACATCTTTGGTGGCATTATAGTGTTCATTGTGGTGTGGATATTTGTGTCGCAAATATTTGAGATGCGACTGTTAGGTTCTATTCTCGACAAATTGGTTAATGTAGGCTCGTTGGCACTCATCATTCTGTTTCAAGAAGAGATACGCCACTTCTTTAGCACCATAGGATCACGCCCCGGCAACAACCTATTGTCGAAAATTATAAAAGGCAAGAAAGGCAAGGACGGAAACGTTTGTCGCGAAGATATTATGCCTATCGTGTTGGCATGTATGAACATGAGCAAACAAAAGGTGGGGGCACTCATCATCATCGAACGCTACGTGGGACTAAGCGAATACATCGCTACAGGCGACATCATCAATGCTAACATTACGCAACGACTCATCGAAAACATATTTTTCAAGAATAGTCCGCTCCACGATGGTGCAATGATTATTTCACACCAAAAAATCAGAGCTGCAGGATGCATTCTACCCATATCTCACGACACCGACATACCCAAATCGCTCGGACTGAGACACCGTGCAGCTCTTGGCATCTCACAAAAAAGCGACTGTCTGGCTATAGTTGTTTCTGAAGAAACAGGCGGCATATCAATAGCCGAAAAAGGCAATTTCCAACTACGACTTTCGGCCGAAGAATTAGAGAGCACACTATCAAAAGAATGGATTAAAGAGTAAAAATCAATGGTTTTTAATTTTATTTTCTTACCTTTGTCCTCTCTATGGGTTGAAATATAGATGATATCTATACGAAACAATAGCACATAGACCTATTATACATACAATAGCAACTTAATTTATAATGGTAAGAAACCACAAAATAAAAAATGTACGTTTGCATAGCGAAGGCAATGCCATATTGCGCAATAGTTTGTTTACAATCGTAGTTATTGGCATAGCACTCTATTATACTTTGCACAATAGCAGCGCACTATGGGTGTTCTACGTATACGCAGCCATTTGCATTGTACTTTATGCCATTGCTGTAAACTTTTTCCGCTGCCCTATCCGCATATTTAATGGCGAAAAGGACGGCACTGTGCTTGCAGCTGCCGATGGCAAAGTGGTGGTAATTGAAGAGGTAGACGAAAACGAATACTTCCACGACAAAAGGCTGATGATTTCAATCTTTATGTCTATCACCAACGTACATGCTAATTGGTTTCCGGTAGAGGGTATCGTGAAGAAAGTAATGCACCACAACGGCAACTTTCATAAAGCTTGGCTACCTAAAGCAAGCACCGAAAACGAACGCTCAACCGTAATTATTGAGACTCCAAAAGGCGAAGAAGTGCTTGTAAGACAAATAGCTGGTGCCGTGGCACGACGCATCGTGACCTATGCACGTGAGGACGAGAACTGCTATTTTGACGAGCACATGGGCTTTATTAAATTTGGCTCAAGGGTAGATGTTTACCTACCACTCAACGCTGAAGTTAAGGTAAAAATGGGACAAGCTACCGTGGGCAACCAAACCATTATAGCTAAATTAAAATAGCATTTTCTTAGAATAACAAGGACAACTTTCATAGGCTCCACCGCTACAAGGATGATGGCACATGTAGGTTGTCCTTATAGTTTTAGCACATATCACATTAAGAAACATAAAAATGAAAAAGCATTTTCCCAATACACTTACATGCTGCAACCTTATTTCGGGTTGTATAGCCACTTTCATGGCCTTTCAAGGCCTGTTTGACGTTGCATTCATGTTTATCATCATTGGTGCAGTATTCGACTTTTTCGATGGGTTTGCAGCAAGACTATTGCACGTATCATCTAATATTGGCAAGGAACTTGACTCGCTAGCCGACGACATCACCTTTGGCTTTGCACCCTCAGCAATCGTATTTGCCATGCTAAAACAAACGTTGTCTACAAACGCAATTGCATGCAACATCAAGGTTTGCCCTGTGGCTGAATATCTGCCCTACATAGCTTTTGTAATGGCAGCATTCTCGGCACTACGCTTAGCAAAGTTCAATCTTGACGAACGGCAATCTACCACCTTTATCGGTCTGCCAACACCTGCCAACGCATTGTTTTGGGCGTCGCTTTGCGTGTCATTGCAACATAGCATTACAGCAGAAAATAGCTTATGGATTAGCATTTGCTTCATTGCAGGTACATTGCTTTCATGCTGGCTATTGGTTTGCGAAATTCCTATGTTTGCACTAAAATTCAAGAACTTCTCGGTAAAAGACAATATAGTGCGTTATGGCTTTGTCTTAATGAGCCTATTGTTATTAGTAATATTAGGTTGGGCTGGTTTTTCAGCTATAATCGTACTTTATGTGCTTACATCTATAGCAAACAACTTAATTGGCACAAAGATTGCAAAAGAAGAGTAAGAGATAGGCATCTATAAAAAAATCACCACATAAAGTAGATGCGCAAACACCATCATATTGGTGCTCAATTACGAACATAGATTAATTTTTCCGTATGCATTTATTTGGGCTTTTCTTCCTCTTCATCCTTGGTGCTATAATGGCCATTGGCGTGTTCTTCATCATAACCATACTGAGGGTTATAAGCAAAGTACGCAATTTATTAAACCCCTTTGGCAAAGGCTTTGGCACAACCACCAACACCAACCACAACAAGCAACAAAGCACAACCTATAGCCAAACAAGAGAAGGCTATAACAACACTTCATCACACCAGTTTGATGCAGAATCGGGCAACGCCCATCACGAATATACCGGGCAAACTGGCAATGATACAAGAGGAAAGATATTTAAAAAAGACGAAGGAGAATACGTCGACTTTGAAGAGGTATAAAACCTTTTCCTAAAATATCATCTCTATATTAAAAACGAACCATGAGATAGAGCGTATGCAAAGCGTTGCGCTTCTATCTCATGGTTCTTTTTTATACTTCGATTTACAACAACTCATCGCTACTAACTATGCCATGCATCACAGCAAATATAGTAAGAGCCGATACACTACGCGTGCCTAACTTGTCGGTCAAATTGTTACGATGCGTAATAACAGTAGCTACGCTCACGCCCATACGCGCCGCAATCTCCTTGTTTATCAATCCCTCAACAATTCCCTTAAGCACATCGCGTTCGCGCGGCGTAAGTATAGGCTTTTGCTTAGCATTTTCAGCATTATCAGTGGGATGTTGCGCCATTCGTATAACCTCAGGTTCCTTGCCTTTAGCATGATGAGAATGCTCGGCCAACGAAAGTATTGACGCAGTCAGTTCCTTCTCGTTTTGGCAAACATTAAGTGTATGGAACCCCTTAGGCAAATGCATAAATTCGTTGCCATGTACCAAAACAATCGTCTTATGTTGCCGCTGTAAAAAATAAGTTGCTCCTGACAAAACCTCATTTGCCGACACAAAATAGTGATAGAAATTGTCGGCTAAAGGATGATTTATCAACTCAGCATAATGAGCAAATAAGTATACATTTGCCCCTGGCATCATACGGCGAATTATCTCAGATAGTCCTATACAAGCCAAGGTGTCGGGAGCTACAATAGCTATTGATGGTTGCACTATAATACTCTGCTTTAATTTACTACTAATTTATCCCCAAAATAGGTGCGTAGAATTTCTGTTGCACGCATCTTTTGCTCGTCGGTATTGGTTGAAACGTCTTTTAGTTTATACTCCCATCCAAGTGCTTCATACTTATGCACGCCCAATGTGTGATAAGGCAAAAGCTCTATGCGATGCAACTGAGTATAATGTTCAAAATGTTTACCTAAGGCATGTAAGTCTTCCTCAAAATCGCTCACACCAGGAACCAGCACATAACGCAACCAAAAGGGATGATTGTGCTCTTCAAACCATGCAGCAGTTTTTAAAGGCTGTTCGTTAGAGCGTCCTGTTATGTGCTGATGTCGTATAGGATTAAACTCTTTTATATCAAGCATCACCAAGTCGGTAAGTTGCCAAAGCTGTTCAACATGCTTGTTCCATATAGCACCATTCGAGTCTACGCAGATATGTATGCCCTTAGCTTTGAGTTGCTCAAACAGGGGGATAAGCGCTTCAGCCTGCACTGTTGGCTCTCCACCCGAAAAGGTTATACCACCTTTTTTACCGAAAAAAGGTTTAAACGAAACAGCTTGCTCAACAATATATGAGGCATCGGTGAGAGTACTCTCGCCCACAGCATCAATAGTATCGGGGTTTGCACAATATAGGCAACGAAACGGGCACCCTTGAAGAAACACCACGTAACGAAGACCAGGACCATCGAATGTTCCCATCGATTCATAACTATGAACACGTATTTGCATAAGTTGTTAGCGTAGGATAAAAAAACTAATTAACAGCCAACCCCTAAAAGGTATGTGCTTTTGTCAGTGCAAAGGTAGTGAAACTTGCAAAAAAACAGTATCTTTGCTCTCAAAATCATTTATTGTATGGCAAAAGATACAGTTATATTAACTGGCGACCGCCCTACGGGTCGCCTACACATAGGCCATTATGTTGGCTCATTGAAGCGCCGCGTTGAATTACAAAACGAGGGCGATTTCAAAAAGATGTTCGTTTTTATTGCTGATGCTCAAGCATTAACAGATAATATTGACAACCCCGAAAAAGTGCGCCAAAACGTGATTGAGGTGGCACTCGACTACCTATCGGTGGGCCTTGATCCAAGTAAAATTACTATTTTCATACAAAGCCAAATACCAGAACTCACAGAACTATCGTTCTACTTTATGGACCTTGTCACAGTGAGTCGCCTACAACGCAACCCTACTGTAAAAAGTGAGATTGGCATGCGTGGCTTCGAATCGAGCATTCCCGTTGGCTTCTTCACCTACCCTATCAGCCAAGCAGCCGACATCACAGCCTTCCGCGCTACCACTGTGCCTGCAGGTGAGGACCAAAAGCCTATGTTGGAGCAAGCCACCGAAATCGTACGTCGCTTTAACCACATCTATGGCGAAACCTTGGTAGAACCTAACATTTTACTTCCTAACAACGCAGCTTGCTTGCGCCTACCAGGAACAGACGGTAAAGCCAAAATGTCAAAGAGTCTTGGCAACTGCATTTACCTTTCTGAAACCTCTAAAGAGGTAAAAAAGAAAGTAATGTCAATGTATACCGACCCTACCCACATCCACATTGAAGACCCTGGCCACATTGAAGGCAACACGGTATTTACTTATCTTGACGCATTCTGCCGCCCCGAACACTTTGGACTTTATTGGCCAGAATACAGCAACCTTGACGAAGTGAAAGAGCACTATCAACGTGGCGGATTGGGCGATATGAAAGTAAAGAAGTTCCTCAACAACATCTTGCAAGAAGAGCTTGAACCTATACGCCAACGCCGTGCTGAATTTGAAAAAGACATCCCTGCTGTATACGAAATGCTTAAGAAAGGTTGCGAAGAAGCACGCGAAGTTGCTGCTAACACACTCAGCGATGTTAGAAAAGCAATGAAGATAAATTACTTTGACGACGCAGCACTTATTGCAGAACAAGCTAAGCGCTTTGCCGAAAAGAAATAAGCCTACTCTTACAAGCCTCAACCTCATAATAAACATCCATAGAGCAAGGCTATGCAAAGTTTTTAAAGCATAACTTGTTCAATCACAAAAGTTTTTATAACTTTGCACCCCGAAGTGAGAAGGTACCTTTCAAAACCATCGCACAGATGGCAAGGTAATGAAGCCACGAAACAGCAATGCCGTGAGGCAATAACAGTTGGTTAAGTGCTGACCTTTCCCGCTCGACTGATATGTATATCAAAAACAAAAAAACAGCATAACAAAATGAAAAGAACATTCCAACCCCACAACAGAAAAAGAAACAACAAGCATGGTTTTCGTCAACGCATGCAAACTGCAAATGGTCGTCGTGTATTAGCATCACGTCGTGCTAAAGGTCGCAAAAAGCTTACAGTGTCTGACGAAGTTCATGGTAAGCACTAATAAATTGCTTTAAGCATCAAAAACTAAAGCACGTGTTTGTATAGCGTAATTCTGTGCAAACATACATAACAAGATATGTCAAAGCACTATCTCAAGTTCTCCTTACTAAAGGAAAATTGAATAGGTTTTGACATATCTTTTTTTAGCTATATATACATATTTTTTTTCGTTTATATACATTTTTTCCTTTAGCCCTGTACTACCAATAGAGAACAAAAAAATCTTGTGTATGGGCACATCATGCCCACACACAAGATTTCCGATTTTATTATGCTAAATAAACATTGATTATTCAGCACGTTGCACATAGGCTATTACATCGCCTTTGGCAACATGAGCACCTTGTTTAGCATTTATCTCAACGAGCTTTCCGCCAAGTGCTGCAGGAAGTTCAATGATTTGTCCATGCGTATTTTCAATATAGCAGAAGCGTTCGCCTTCGGTGTATTCCTTGCCAATAAATGGTTCAATGCTCTTAACACATTCGCCATCACCACCAATCTCCCAAAGGATGGTGCCAGCCTCAGGAGCCACAATTGCATCAGCCTTAGCATGCTTAAATGCTGTAGCCTCTTCTACGCTCATGTGGTTAGCATTTGCCTTGTCTTTTGCTGCCTGTAGGTCTGCCAAGAAACGCTTCTTTGCGGCACCACTCTTGTAATCACGATACTGAGTTTCGTGCATAGCAAACTCAAAGAGTTCCTCATCGTCTTCGCCACGTTCCCAGCCATTTTCTTCCATTTCTTTCTCAAAACGTGCAAGGTCGTCTGGGTAATAGCTTTGTGGGTCGGCATCTGTAAACTCAAATCCTTTCTCTTTAGCAAGCTCTACAATCTCTGGAGCAACAGGGCCAGGAAGACGTCCACTCTTACCAAGAATCATACCCCAAATAGAGTTATCCATCATAGAGTAGCGTGGTTTACCCATGCTCTCTGTGAGCAAATTCATCAAGGCAATATTCTTAACATACTGAGAGAAAGGCGTTACCAATGGAGGATAGCCCACACGTGGCCATACATAAGCAACTTCGTTGAATAGTTTTACGAGCAACTCGTCTTCGCTCAATTCCTTTTCGCCCTTAGCCTTGCGATTGTTGTTGATAGCTCCCATCACACCAGTAAGGTCGGCCATCATTGAACCCATCATACCACCAGGAAGACCGCAACCCAATAGCAATGAACTCATGAGCTTATTGGCTGGATTCATAAAGTAGCCAAGGAAGTCGTCAATAAACTCTTGAGTAAGCTTACGAGCCTCCATGTAGGCGTCCATATTGATTTCTGGAACGTCAAAACCAGCGTGCTTCAACATTGATTGTACAGATATTACGTCTGGATGAACCTTACCCCATGACAATGGCTCAATGGCTGTATCAATCACGTCGGCACCATTGCGGCACACCTCAAGGATGCTTGCCATTGACAAGCCAGGACCCGAGTGACCATGATATTCAATAATGATTTCAGGATGTTTGTCCTTAATCATCTTTGTTAGCTTACCAAGCATAGCAGGTTGTCCGATACCAGCCATATCCTTCAAGCATATTTCGGGAGCACCAGCCTCTATAAGTTGGTCGGCTATTTTAGCATAATATTCAGCCGTATGTATTGGCGAATTGGTGATGCAGAGTGTTGCTTGTGGAGTCATGCCTGCTTCAAGAGCATAGTGTATTGAAGGAATAATGTTTCTAACATCATTCAAACCACAGAAGATACGTGTGATATCAACACCTTGGGCATGCTTTACCTTATACATGAGTTTGCGCACATCTGCAGGAACAGGGAACATACGCAACGCATTCAAACCACGGTCGAGCATGTGGGTTTTGATGCCAACTTCGTTAAAAGGTTTGGTGAATGCACGTACTGCTTTATTAGGATTTTCGCCATATAGCAAGTTTACTTGCTCAAATGCGCCACCATTAGTTTCTACACGTGCAAAGCATCCCATCTTGATGATTACGGGTGCTATGCGCTCCAACTGATCCTTGCGTGGTTGAAACTTACCACTGCTTTGGAACATGTCACGATAGACAAGACTGAATTGAATCTTACGCTTTGTCATTATTTTAGTGAATGAAAATTTATTTACTATTTATTTATAAAATTGCGCATAATTTGTAGTTTTGCGCAATGCTTTGCAAAAGTACAAAAAACAATTCATACTATATTGAAGCATTATAAAAATTATAAAGCATAAGGTGCATGGTCTGATGTAATTAATGAGCCATCTTCATCATTCTGCATCAAACTATAAGTAGGTGTTCAAAATTATTTATATAAATGAATCTTTTTATTTTCACATTTGAAGCACTTTCTGTGGCGCATCTTAAATGTTTGCTTTCAGTCACATAGCCCGCTATGCTCCTTCAAACAAACCTTTAAGCTACATCCCCATAAAGCACTTCAAATATAAAAATAATTATAAACACCTACTTAAGCATTTAAATATCCCCTAACAGCCTAAATTAAAACACTTATTGCAAAACTTTTTACGTTTCATTTTGCCTTTCTCATGCCTTGCACTAACTTTGTCCCCATGAAATATTCATTTATTATACCCGTATATAACCGACCGAGCGAAGTAGACGAACTATTGCAGAGCCTAACCACGCAAACTCTAAAAGATTTTGAGGTGATTGTGGTTGAAGATGGATCGTCTGTTCCGTGTAAGGACGTTGTGAGCCGATATGCTGATTGTTTGGATGTTACTTACTACATGAAGCCTAATTCCGGACCTGGTAAGAGCCGCAACTATGGCGTTGAACGTGCACAAGGCGACTACGTTATTATCCTCGACTCTGATGTCGTATTGCCCGAGGGGTATCTGCAAGCAGTCGAAAACGAACTAAGCGCCAAGCCTTGCGATGCTTTCGGCGGCCCCGATTGTGCTCATCCATCCTTTACGCCCACTCAAAAGGCTATAAGCTATGCCATGACTTCCTTCTTTACCACTGGTGGCATACGTGGAGGCAAGAAGAAGATGGACAAGTTCTACCCGCGTTCGTTCAATATGGGCGTAAATCGCCATGTTTACAATGCGCTAAATGGTTTTTCTGAAATGCGCTTTGGCGAGGACATCGACTTCTCTACTCGCATATTCGAAAACCACTATACGGCTCGCCTTTTTCCGCAAGCTTGGGTGTGGCACAAGCGTCGCACCGACTTCAAAAAGTTCTTTAAGCAAGTGTTTAATTCGGGCATAGCACGCATCAATCTTACCAAGCGTCACCCTGGTACCCTTAAATTGGTTCACACCCTCCCTGCCGCATTTACCGTTGGCTGCGCCCTCTTATTGCTGCTTAGCCTTTTGGCTTTGATTGGTGGATGTCCACATTGGTGGGTAATGCTCACTCCCTTTGCCTTGTATGCGTTGCTCATATTGGCAGATGCTTCCATACAGTCGCATAGTCTTTCGGTAGGACTGCGTTCTATCGTTGCTTCGTACGTACAGTTGTGGGGTTACGGCTTAGGCTTTTGCCTTGCATGGTGGAACAGGTGTGTACGCAAAAAAGGCGAATTCGAAGCTTTTCACAATAGTTTCTATAAATAACCCTACCATCCAACGCATTGATATTAAGAAGTGTGTAGCACCTTCTGCTTGATTAAGGAAACAATGAAATTAAGCATCACAAACCTTGCCTTAGAAGACCGCCCTCGCGAAAAGTTTATGCTGTGCGGTGCCGATAGTCTGTCGAAAGCCGAGCTATTGGCCATACTCATAGGTTCGGGCAATCGCGAGGAGAATGCTGTTCAACTCATGCAACGCATTCTCAACGACTGCAATGGTAGCCTTGCCACATTAGGGCGTATGAGCATACAAGAGCTTTGCCAGTACAAAGGCATGGGCGAAGCCAAAGCCATTTCGTTGCTTGCCTCTTGCGCATTGGCCAATCGCAGAATGTCTGAGGAGGTTGACAGAAGAGCCATAACCTCGTCTGCCGACATCTTCAACTATTTCTGCCCCAAAATGCGCGACCTTCCGCACGAAGAGATGCATGTGCTCTTGCTCGACCAAAGCCTACACGTTATCTCATCAAAGCTTATTAGTAAGGGAGGCATCACAGGCACAATTGTTGATGTTAGGATTATACTGAAAGAGGCATTGCTTGCAAATGCCCCCAACATTGCCATCTCACACAATCATCCATCGGGCAATATACGTCCGAGCAGAGAAGACAACAACATAACCGAAAAAATTAAAAAAGCATCACAAACTATGGACATTCGCCTCATCGACCACGTTATTGTAACCAATAGTGGCTATTATAGCTATGCCGACGAGGGGATGTTATAATAAATACTTACTCCATTATAATTATGACTCAAGAAGAAAAGCTTAAGATAGAAGAACGCATTGTTGAAGTGCTCAAAACAGTTTACGACCCCGAAATACCCGTAGATATTTACAATCTCGGACTTATTTATCGCATTGATCTGCACGATGATGGCATTCTTGAAGTAGACATGACACTCACTGCTCCCAACTGCCCTGCTGCCGACTTTATCCTCGAAGATGTACGCACCAAACTTGATGGCATTGAGGGAGTAAAAGATGCCAAAGTGAAACTTGTGTTTGAACCCGAATGGGATAAAGACATGATGAGCGAAGAGGCTAAACTCGAACTTGGCTTTTTGTAACGCGCTCTCTCATCCGATGCCCCTCCCCTATTCTTTTATACAACAAATAACACAGATAAAGCTATGAACGAAACAAAACAAAGCACACAGAAAAGCATATATTTTCTTTCAGACGCCCACCTTGGTAGCCGTGCCATTGAGCATCCGCGTATGCAAGAGCGCCGGTTGGTTAATTTTCTTGATAGCATTAAGTACAAGGCCGAAGCTGTATATTTGTTAGGAGATATATTCGACTTTTGGTATGAATATCGCAACGTTGTGCCTAAGGGCTATACAAGGCTTTTAGGCAAAATAAGCGAGCTCACGGATATGGGGGTTGAGGTGCATTTTTTCTATGGCAACCACGACCTTTGGCAGCACGACTACTTTGAAAAAGAGTGTGGCATGGTGCTTCACCCACATAGCGAGGTTACTGAACTTCACGGACAAACGTTCTACCTTTCGCATGGCGACGGATTAGGGTCTACCGACAGCAAATTTAAGCTTTTACGCTCTATTTTTCATAGTTCTCTTTGCCAGCGATTGTTCGCTATGGTCCACCCTCGGTGGGGCGTTGAGTTCGGACTTGAATGGGCACGCCATTCGCGACTAAAGCGCGAAGATGGCAAAGAGCCGCCCTATCAAGGAGAGCAAAATGAGGAACTCATCATCTACGCTAAGAACTACTTAAAAACTCATCCCGACATCAATTACTTTGTGTTTGGACATCGTCACATTGAGCTCGACCTTATGCTTTCGCGCACCACACGTTTGCTTATTCTTGGTGATTGGATTTCCACTTTCTCTTATGCTGTTTTTGATGGCGAACACATGTTTATGGAGAACTTTATTGAAGGCGAAACGCAAGTATAATCTTCAACCATCCTATAAACCTTTATACAACACACACACCACTTACAATGGAAAACAACTATTTTCTTGAAGCGTCACATATTGTTAAACAATATGCCTCGCACACGGCATTAAATGACGTAAGCATTCGTGTGCCAAAGGGCAAGGTGTTTGGTCTGTTGGGTCCCAATGGTGCGGGCAAGACCACACTTATACGCATTATCAACCGCATCACGGCTCCCGATAGTGGCGAAGTATTTTTTGATGGTCATCCTTTCCAACCCGAGGATGTTATGCGCATTGGCTATCTGCCCGAAGAACGCGGACTTTACAAAAAAATGAAGGTTGGCGAACAAGCCATTTACTTGGCACAACTCAAAGGGCTTTCGCGCCAAGAGGCTAAGAAACGCTTGGTTAAATGGTTTGAAAAGTTCGACATCATGCCTTGGTGGAACAAAAAACTTGAAGAACTATCTAAGGGTATGCAGCAAAAAGTACAGTTCATTATTACTGTACTCCACGAGCCACCTTTGCTCATCTTCGACGAACCATTTTCGGGTTTCGACCCCGTAAATGCCGAAATGTTAAAGCAAGAAATCCTTTCGCTTCGCGACAAAGGGCACACCATTATATTCTCTACCCACAACATGTCGTCGGTCGAAGAAGTGTGCGACGAGATAGCACTTATCAACCACTCTCAAGTGGTGCTTTCGGGCGTTGTAGACGAAATAAAAGAGCGTTTTCGCACGGGCATGTACGAGTGTGTGTCAAAAGACGGCACGCTCAACGGCGTTGCCAACACGTTTAGCATTGAGGGCCATACCGACAACGGCAAACTTCACACCTACACAATACGCAAGGAAGAAACAACCACCAATTCGCAACTCTTCGCAGCCATTGCTTCGCAAATAGAGCCACGTTCTATCAGCGAAAAAATGCCTACCATGCAAGAGATATTCTTGAACATCGTAAAAGCCAACAACCATGAATAAGATTGGATTAGTCATACAACGTGAGTTCACCACACGCGTCAAAAAGCGCTCATTTCTCCTACTCACCATCCTCATGCCATTTATCTTTGCAGCATTGGTGTTCGTACCTATTTGGCTTTCGAGCATACACGACGATGAGCAAAAGCAAGTGGCCGTTGCCGACCGCACAAGCCACTACATTGGCTTATTTAAGAGTGATGCCACCTATCGTTTTGTGCCTATATCCGACCCCGACAATAGCATTTACTACACCGATACCACACACTTTGAGGCTGTGATTAACATACAAGCCGACCTTGCAAAAAATCCACATGCCATAACCATACTCTCTACTAAAGAAGTTCCATCGGGACTTTTGTCGTACGTTAGCAACATCATCAATGAGCAAGTGCGCCGCGACAAACTGGCAGCCACAGGCATAAAAGGGATTGACAAAATTATTTCTGACGTGCAATCTGAGATTGACATACGCACCATCAAGCGCAATGCCGAGGGCAATGCCACAAGTTCAAGCACCGAAATAGCTATGGCAGCAGGCTTCTTGTTCACGTTTTTAATTTATATGTTCGTTATGTCGTATGGCGGCATGGTGATGCAAAGCGTAATGGAAGAAAAAACCAATCGCATAGTCGAACTAATGGTGTCGAGTGTTAAGCCCTTCGAGCTTATGATGGGCAAGATTATTGGCATTGCACTTGTGGGCTTCCTGCAGATGTTTATATGGGGCATTATGTTGGCAGTCATACTCATGGTAGCTGGTCCTTTGTTCGGCATATCGGGTGCAGACATGGCACAAACGCAGCAAATGGCTGTTATACAAGCACAGCAAATGCCTCAACTATCCGAAAGCCAAGAGTTGCTCACCGCATTGCTCAACCTTCCGTTTGCCGAGATGGGCATCTGCCTTGTGCTCTATTTTGTTGGTGGCTACCTACTCTATGCCTCATTCTTTGCAGCAGTCGGGGCATCGGTAAACGAGCAAGAAGACTCTTCACAATTCATCATGCCCGTAATATTTATAATGGTGTTTGGCATGTATGCCGCCTTGGGCTCAACCGAAAATACCAATGGTCCATTAGCCTTTTGGTCGTCTATGTTTCCGCTCACCTCGCCCATTGTCATGATGGTGCGCATCCCCTTTGGGGTTCCGCTTTGGCAAGAGGCATTATCTATTGCTCTGCTCTATGCCACCGCCATCTTCTTTGTGTGGTGCAGTGCCCGCATTTATCGTGTTGGCATATTGATGTACGGCAAGAAACCAAGTATTAAGGAAATGATTAAGTGGATGCGGTTTAAATAAACATCCATACTAACAAGGCCAATACATTTTAAGGGTGGTTATGTACAAAACGTCTAAATTGTACATAACCACCCTTTTATTTTTGTGTTCTGTAACAAGTAAACAAACTTATTTTACATCGTTACTTCACCCAGTTGTCAACATCCTTCTGCGTAACGCCATTAAGCAACTTACCCTTTTGCCATTTCACGTCAGGGTATGCTTTCTTCAACAATGCTTCTGAATTTTCAATACCACTTCCGCCCGATGTCATGAACGGAATGACCTTTTTGCCCTTCAGCCCATAGGCCTCAACAAAAGTGTTTATAATGCGCGGAGCAGCATTCCACCAGTTAGGATAACCCAGGTAAACTACGTCGTATTCATCCATATCAACCTTTTCCATCACAATGGCAGGACGCGATTTAGGGTCAGCGTTCTCGCGGCTGCAGCGCGACAATTTATCAGTCCAATCAAGGTCGGCTGGTGTGTACTCGTCTTCGGGCTGAATTTTGTATAGCTCGCCATCCGTTGCCTTGGCAATCATTTTGGCTACATTCTCAGTAGTGCCTGTTGCCGAAAAATAAGCTACCAATGTCTTGCTCTTATTTGCTGTTTGAGCTGCATTTGTTTTGTTTGTTTCCATAACCTTTGTATCCTCTTTTTTCTTTGCACACGCCGTCACAACAAATACAAACGACATGACGGCTGCAATCATTAATGCTAACTTTTTCATTGTAAAATGATTTTAATTGGTTATTTACTTGCAATAATCCTCACAAATTAAGTAGGTGTTCGTAATTAATTGTGATATGAATTGTGCATCGTTTTTGTCAGAAGCATAGGCTGAAAAGAGAGCGTAGCAAGCTACGCAACCGATGAAGCCTGTGGTTATGGCAAAGACAATGTGCTAATACATATCAATTCATGCAGAGCTCAACCATATAAATTAATTTTGAATACCTACTTAATATAGCCAACGGTATTTGTAATTGCAAAAATAGAGCATTTTGCCTCCTTACGCAATACCACAATTACAGATATAATAAACAAAAGTACGGAAGGCAGGTATAAGCAAGTGGGCATATTGACACAAAAAAGCCTTATAGTTTGGCTATAACAAGAGGATAGTTTTACCAAAATACGTATGCAAGTCGTCTTACTTCGACCGAGATGAGCATTCATTACGACCGAGATGAACATTCATTACGACCGAGATGAGCATTCAT
>ERZ808240.421-NODE-421-length-56565-cov-6.611874_pt1 | contig 56565 bp, 71 predicted proteins | sample MGYA00521084_ERZ808240 | MGnify/ENA primary metagenome ERZ808240 (study PRJEB31516, sample SAMN03275571) | gut metagenome | biome: mammalia-associated habitat; material: feces | host: Papio cynocephalus | place: Kenya | collected 2012-08-06 ...
TGGTCTTCAGCCAGTTCGACGCCGACGGCAAGGGCCACTACGAGCGTCTGGCACGTCCCAACATTGATACCGGTATGGGTCTGGAGCGTCTGGCCTGCGTCATGCAGGGCGTCGGCAACCTGTTCGAGGTCGATACCGTCCAGAGCGTTCTGCACCATGTCGAGCATCTGTCCGGCAAGACCTACAAGCAGGACGATAAGACCGATATCTCCATCCGTGTTATCACCGACCATATCCGCAGCTGCACCTTCATGGTGTCCGATGGCATCCTGCCCTCCAACGAGGGCCGTGGTTACGTCCTGCGCCGTCTGCTCCGCCGTGCTGCACGTCATGGCCGGATGCTGGGCATCAACCGCCCCTTCCTGGTGGAGCTGGTCGAGACCGTCATCCAGTCCAGTGAGTCCGCATACCCCGAGCTGCGTGAGCATGACGCTTATATCAAGAAGGTCATCGGCACCGAGGAGGCAAACTTTGCCCGCACCATCGATGCCGGCATGAACATCCTGAACAACATGATCGACGGTCTGGAAAAGGCACATCAGCACCTGCTGAAGGGTCTGGACGTCTTCAAGCTGAACGATACCTTCGGCTTCCCCCTCGACCTGACCAAGGAGATCGCTGCCGAGCAGGGTATCGAGATCGACGAGGACGGCTTCCATGCTGAGATGAAGAAGCAGAAGGAGCGTGCCCGTGCCGAGCGTCTGAAGAAGAACATCTCCGGCTGGAGCGAGGATCTGTTCGGCGGCCTGACCGCTGAGCCGACCGTCTTCACCGGCTATGAGACCCTGAACACTGAGGGCGTCGTTGTCGCTCTGAGCGATGAGGAGACCCTGACCGATGCCATCTCCACCGACGATCAGGCTAAAGAGGGTGTTCTGGTCGTTCTGGACAAGACTCCGTTCTATGCAGAGATGGGCGGTCAGGCAGCTGACCACGGCGTCATCACCGGCGCAGAGTGCGCTCTGCGTGTTCTGGACGTCAAGAAGACCCCGAAGGGCTACTACGTCCACACCTGTGTGCTGGAAAGCGGCATCGTCAAGGTTGGCGACCACCTGACTGCAAAGGTCGACAAAGAGTACCGCATGGCGATCGCTCGCAACCACACGGCAACCCACCTGCTGCAGGCTGCTCTGCGTGAGGTTCTGGGCGACCATGTTCATCAGGCAGGTTCCTATCAGGATGCTGAGATCACCCACTTCGACTTCACCCACTTCAGCGCAGTCACTCCCGAGGAGCTGGCTCGTGTCCAGAAGATCGTCAACGACAAAATCTATGATTCGATGAACGTCACCGTCAAGGAGATGCCCATCGAAGAGGCTAAGAAGCTGGGCGCCATGGCTCTGTTTGGCGAGAAGTACGGCAAGGTCGTCCGTGTCGTCGACATCGAGGGCTGGTCCACCGAGTTCTGCGGCGGCACCCATGTCAAGAACACCGCTCAGATCGGCGGCTTCAAGATCGTCAGCGAGTCTTCTGTCGCTGCCGGTATCCGCCGTATCGAGGCTGTCACCGGTCGCAACCTGCTCATCCGTGCAAACCTGCAGGAGGCAATGCTGCATCAGGTCGCAAATACCCTGAAGGCAAACAACGTCGCAGCTCTGCCCCTCCGTGCTGAGGCTGTCATGGCTGAGAACAAGGCTATGAGCAAGGAGCTGGAGGACATCAAGGCACGTGTTGCTGCTTCCAAGGTCGGCGGTCTGTTCGAGAACGCTGAGGAAGTGAAGGGTGTCAAGATTGCTTCCGCATACTTCACCGGCACTTCCGGCGACACCCTGCGCGGTATGTGCGATACCATCCGTGATAAGATTCAGAAGCCGGGTGTGGCTGTTCTGGTCGGCAAAGACGGCGAGAAGATTACTATGGCTGTTACCGTCACCAAGGCCGCTCAGGAAATGGGCCTGAAGGCTGGCGTTCTGGTAAAGGACATCGCAGCCATCGCTGGCGGCAAGGGCGGCGGCAAGCCCGACTTTGCAATGGCAGGTCTGAAGGACGAGACCAAGATCGACGAAGCTCTGCACGCAGTTGCTGGTATCGTTGGTAAGATCCTGGGCTAAAAACGAAAGGAGCATCTCCGATGGAAGATTGTCTGTTTTGCATGATCGCAGAGGGAAAGATCCCCTCCAAGAAGCTGTACGAGGACGATCAGGTGGTCGCTTTCTACGACATCAACCCTCAGGCCAAGGTGCATTTTCTGGTGATCCCGAAAAAGCACATCTCCTCTGCCGCTGAGCTGACCGAAGAGAACGGCGCACTGCTGGGTCATGTGTTTGCGGTGATCGCGAAGCTGGCGAAAGAGACCGGCCTCGACAATGGCTACCGTGTCATCTCCAATGTGGGCGAGGATGCAGGCCAGACCGTGAAGCACCTGCATTTCCATGTTCTTGGCGGCGAAAAGCTGCCCGTCTGATAAAAACGAAAAAAGAAAGGGAAATCTGTTATGGCAACTTATACCCTGAACGTTGCGGGCCTGACCCGTGAGCTGAACATCTGCAAGGTGAACGACCACATGGACATTGCGGCCTTCATCATGCTGGGCGACAGCGAGCTGACTGTGGCGGCTGCTGCGGAGCTGCTCAAAAAGTGCCCGGACTTCGATATCCTGCTGACCGCTGAGGCAAAGGGTATCCCTCTGGCACACGAGATGAGCCGTCAGAGCGGTAAGCCTTATGTCTGCGCACGCAAGGGCGTCAAGCTGTATATGAGCGACCCTGTCGTTGTCGAAGACCAGTCCATCACCACCGCAGGCAAGCAGAAGCTGGTCATCGACCGCAAGGAGCTGGACAAGATGAACGGCAAGCGTGTGCTGGTCGTGGATGATGTCATCTCCACCGGCGGTTCGCTGAAAGCTCTGGATGCTCTGGCGGAGCAGACCCAGTGCAACATCGTCGGTCAGGCCGCTGTTCTGGCCGAGGGTGACGCAGCAGAGCGCAAGGATATCATCTTCCTTGAGCCGTTGCCCCTGTTCCTGCACTAACTGAATATGCGTCGTCCGCTCTGCCTCTTCTGCGCCGGTGCGCTGGGGGTTGAGTTGGTCTGCGCCTTTTTGCCGCAAATGGGGCTTTGGCTGCCGTTTGCGGCATTTTTTATTGTCGGGGCGTGCTGGTTCCTGCTTGGACGGAAAACGCGTGGATACGGCCTCTGTCTGCTTCTGGGAGCGTTGGCCGGATTGGGTTGTGTGACGCTGACGACGCAGAAACTCGACCGGCTCCAAAACCGTTACGCTGGGGAAAATCGTACCCTGACCGCCGAAGTCGAAAGTGTTTCGGCATCCTACTATCCCGGTGTCGTTCAGGCTGTTCTGCGCATGGAAAGTGTAGACGGGAATACGCCGGACGCAAACTTCCGTTTTGAGTGCCTGACTCTGCCAGCCTGTGAAGCAGGGGATGAGATAATCGGACGGTTCCAGCTGGAAGCACCGGACAGGGAAGAGCGTATCTCCAGTTATGCCGACGGCGTGGTGTTCCGTGGAGAATACCTCTCCCATTTTAAGGTTCTGGGGCAGAGCGGCAGTTTCCGGGCACGAACGCACCGCCTGCAAAAACGGCTGAGCGAAGGCTTGTGGGCGGCTATCCCGACATTCTGGAAGGATACCGGTGGTGTTCTGGCAGCGATGGTGCTGGGCGACCGGAGCGTTCTCTCGAAAGAGCTGAAGAACGCCTACCGGACAGCCGGACTTTCGCATATTCTGGTCGTCAGCGGTATGCACGTTTCAATTCTGTGCGGAGGACTTTTTCGGAAACTTCCTCGCAAAAACCGCCGTGCTGGACGGAAAGAGCGCAGCCATTGGAGCTGGAAGGCAGAGGCTGCTTTGAGGGCATTGCTGGCGTTGCTTCTGGTCGGCCTGACCGGTTTTACACCCTCAGTCATTCGGGCAGCGGTGGCGGTCTGGATCAACGCGCTTGGCGTCTGGATGATGCTTCCCTCCGACCCATTGACTTCGCTTGCGGCAGCTGGTCTGCTCATGACAGCTACGAACAGCTATGCCGCCTGCGACGTGGGCTTCGAGTTGTCCTTTGCGGCCGTTCTGGGTGTGCTGGCAGGAGGGGCTGTTTTCCGACGAGTCCGCAAAAGCTGGAAGAGCCTCAAACCGCAAAGCTCGGCTTTTGTGCGTCTGGAACGCCGGGCCAGAATGACGGTGCTGGAAGGTGTCTGCATCACGTTTTGTGCTTCGCTGGCGACTTTCCCGGTGCTGGTTCTGCGTGGAATGAGCGTCAGTCTGTACTCGGTGGTGTCCGGTGTTGTCATCCTCTGGCTGGCGGAACCGATTTTGTTGTCTGGCGTGGTTACGGCAGTTTTGAGCCTGCTCCCGTGGGCGGTACCGGCGAAACTCTGTGCTTTCTGTGCCGCCGGTTTGACCGAACTGCTTGACCGCTGGGCAGTCTGGGTGTCTGACTGGCCGGGTGCGCAGCTCTGGTTCGATACCTCTTATGCGGCCATTATTGCGCTGCTGGTGATTTTCATCGGCTGGGTCGCTTATCGGAAAAAGATACGGTTCCGTGTGATTTTGCCGCTTTTGCTGGTGGTCGTTTCGGCGGCATCTTATGCCGAATATGCCTATACAAAAGACCTGACCCGGGTGGAGCTGTTTGGCAATCGCAATGCGCCGGTCATCCTGATAACCCAGCAGGAGACAGCCGTTGTCCTGTTCCGGGGCGGAGTGTCCAACCAGCAGACGACAGAGACGATGCTATCACGCCGGAATATCCGGCAGGCGACGGTTCTGGTCGACCTCCGGATGAATCCCGAGACGCCTTGTACGCTTGACGCAAAGCAAAAAGTCCTTGCCGCACCGATGGGTGAGGGGACTTCTCGGCGGATTCGTTGTGGAGAAAATAACGGTATCATGCTGGATATCCTCCGCACCAAGAACGGCTGTGCGGTCAAAATCACCGCCGCAGGCCAAAGTTTCATTACGCTGAGCGGAAGTGTCCTTCTGGATAAACCACTTACAGCCGATTACCTCCTTGCGTCCGCCTCTCGCCCTGACAGCGTGAAGTATCAGCATCTCCTTACCCTCAGCACAAAATACCGCTGGATGGAACTCCCGGAAGATACAGAGATTTCCAGCAGTCTAGTGTTGAGACCGGAGAAATAAATGCTAATAAGCAAAAATAATACCCCGACACTTGAAATTTGTGCCGAGTGGTGTGCTGTATAGTGTGTTAAAAAGTGTGTTACAACAAAAGAAAAGACGCTGATCATTAACGAATCAACGTATTTTTTTACCGGTGGAGGCGATGGGAGTCGAACAACTTTCGTGATTTTCTCATATAAAAAGATGGAGGATAAAATGACGCAAGTTCTGATGTTTTCGAGCAAGAGATTGCATTAAAAAACAAGTCCTTTTGTGAATCAACAAGAAAAAGTGGGGTAAAAAATGGGGTAATTTAGACACTTGCTTTTCGGAAGGCTTCGGTTGTTGCAATTGCTAGATTTTCACGCTGACCCTGCATTTCATGTTGATAAGTTCCAGCGGTGTCCATGTTTTTACTATGGCCGACCAACATCTTAAGCTGACTATCGGTCAACACGCCAGCTTCGACACTGACAAAGGTGTGGCGGAGTTCATAGAGAGATGTTTTTGGAGAGATTCCGTTGGTTTCTTGGTAAGATTCCCAGCGGCGATAAAATCCCTTTTCTGTTTGGATTTGAAACAGAGGAGTATTGTAGTTCAGCCTAATTCCGAGAGCTTTCAAGTAGCAAACCTGAGCTTGATATGCTTCTTTCGCCTCTTTTCCCATATCGAAAGAGCGAATGGCATTTTCGTTCTTTCCGGTCGTTTCTTCGTTGTGAACATTGATGCTCCGGCGAAGATTGACAGTATTGCCCTTGATATCTCCATACCAGAGCCCAATCAATTCACCCGGACGCAGGCCGGTTGCCACGGCGAAACGGTAAGCATAGATGAATTCATCAAAAACGCGTTTTCCATAGTAGGTGCGAGTGTCGACCGTGAACAAAACCTTTAGTGCGGTTGGTTGCAAGATATCTCGTTTTCCCATTCTTGCATTTTTGGGGATAGATAAATCAGGGTGAAGGGTAGTGTATTTGTTCCTGCGACACCATTTTAAAAAAGCTGTTTCCACGGAGCGAATCGTCATGAGGGTCTTTTTACTTAGAGGGCGCGTTGATACTGGTTTTCGCTGCCCCTTTTTCTGCGATCGCTTTTTAAAGGATACGTCAATCGCTTTTTGCAAGTCACCCTCGGTCAGTTCGTCAATACGGATATTTCCACAGGTTGGCAAGATATAGCAGTCTCCGTATTGCCTACATTGCAAGACATAAGACGTACCGCAAGTGAGCTTCAACTCTTCAATCCACGCACCATAGAGAACGGAAAATTTCTTTTTACCGTCCCGGATGCTGTCATCCAGCCATGCGTCGGCCTTTGCGTTTGCTTCGCGCTGTCCGGTTCTTCCCGGCGTACCGCTGTAAAAATATTTTCGGATTCCGTTTTTTTGCACAGCAATCTTCCACTGTTGCAAAGATTCTTTCCACACTGCCGTATTGGTTCTTTTTTTCATCATTCTGCTCCTTTCGACCTGTTGATTGTGTAAAACGCCAAAAAATAGGTAAATTCATTGACATTGACAACTAACAGGTGTAGTATTTCGTTGTGAGCAGTTGCTCCACAAACTTTGGCGAGTGGTGTGGAACAGCCAGAATAAAGACGGAGGTAAACGCAGATGCAGGAGGTAACAAAGGAACAGATGAAGCGAATGATTCAAAAGTTGTATGATAGCTATGATGAAAATGACCGCAAGGAGCTAGATCTATATGCAGATGCGCTACGGACTCAGCTCAGACAAGAACAAGAGAGCTGATATACGGCTCGTGTTTCACAGACTGCCTTTCGGCTTTGCCGGAGGGCATTTTTGTTTTGCTTTCTTTTTTGCTTCTTTTTCCAACGATTTGATGGTCTTCAAGTAATCCTCTTCCACAGGAGAGAGGGTTTTGATTCTGTATTTTTTGTACTCTTCCCGGGCCTTTTCCATCGCCTGCGTGTGAGTTACGCTTCCAGACCCAACTAGCTTCCTTTCACTCATAGAAGAAAGGATTTTGTCCAGCTGCTCGATATAGTCCTTCATATACATCGGAACATGCCGAATCGCCTGAATCTCTGCAAAGTCGAAGTAACCGGATACCAGATTGTTCAGGACTTTCAATTCCTCTTCCGTCAGATAGTTTTTTGCAATGCCAGCTTCCTGTAAGGTGGGATGGTCGCCTTTAAAGCTTGTCAGCCCCATAAACGGCTTGTCTGCGTCCGCACGCTGATAGACCACCTCGGCGGCGGTGTGTCCGTGTGCTGCATAATGGAGCTTGTTCTGCACGATCTTAAAGAAGCGTACCGTCTCAGGACTGTTTGGCGTGTAGTCCACGCTGGTAGCATACAGGTCAAGCACCTGTCGGTACATCACTTTTTCCGACGAACGGATATCCCGGATGCGGTCGAGCAGTTCTTTCCAATAGTTGCCGCCACCCAAATTCTTCAGGCGTTCGTCGTCCATTGCAAAGCCTTTTTTCAGATACTCTTTTAAAATGCCGTTCGCCCAGATACGAAACTGTGTGCCACGAAGGGACTTGACCCGGTAGCCCACAGAGATAATGACGTCAAGGCTGTAAAACTCGACTGATTTGTCAGAATTTGGAATGTGCAAATTTTGCACATTGCTTTCTTTAGATAGCTCTCCTTCATCAAAAACATTTTTGATATGCCTTGAAATCACCGAGCGGTCACGCTGAAACAGCTCTGCCATCTGTGATTTACTCAGCCACACCGTATCATCTACCAACGTTGTTTCTATTTCGGTCAGACCATCTTCGGTCTGATACATGATGATTTCGCCTTTGTTCTGCTCGTCCATAGTTTATTTCCCTTTGTGTGGTCTGGCTCGTTTTTTACTGATTTTCCTTCTTTTCCTGTCTGCTCTTTAAAAACTCCGCATATTCCAGCAGCTTCTTCAAACTTTCTTCGTCAAGCCCCTCGGTCAGGCGTTCTGCCGCTGACTGAGGGGCTTTTTCTTTTTGCTCCGGGGCTGTTGCGAAAGGTGCAGGAGAGGGGTCATCGGTTTCACCGTTCAGGTATGCGACGCTGGTATTCAGTTCTTTCGCCCAAACCTCAAGGATTTCGGGCTTTACCTTTTTAGTGCGACGCAGGTTGCTTCCGGCTTTTGACGGAAGTCCAACGAGTTCATACAAGTGAGCTTGTTTTTTCCCTGTTTGCTTGCAAAGGTCGTAAAAACGTTCATATTGGAAAATTCCGTATTCGTTGGTAGGAATGATGCTTTCGCTTGGGGGAGTAGGATCGTCAGTCCTTCCGGAAAGGTATTCAACAGAAGTTTTAAGAAGTTCGGCAAGAATGGGAAGGTATTTTAGCGGAACGTCGGCATCGCGACTACTTATATTTGACAAATAGCCGTCACTTTTTCCAATGCTTTGACTGAGGAAAGAAACAGAAACCCCTTGTGTATCAGCAAGTTTGCGAATCCGTGCAATGTTACCCATAAAGTACACTCCTCAATAATTTTTTACGGAAACAATAAAAATATAAGAAAAAATGATAAAAAGCTATTTACAAAATAATTGAAAAGTAGTATAATATTAGTGCAAGGAAGCTTTACATCATACTTAAATAATACTACTAAAATAGTAAAAAATCAACAGGAAGAGGTAAACAACGATGAAGTTCTATTACAAAGGTCAGCTGGTTCGCACAAGCAAGACCCACGATTACAAATGGGCGGTCGTGGAAGAGAAGGATGACGGCAGTTTGGAAGTTTACGCCTGCCGTACCAAGCGTGAGGCGGCAGAAAGCGAGATGCGATATTGGGCAGCCCGGGATCATCGGGGCGTTCGTGTGGTTCCGCTTGACAAGGAACAGAACCCCGTCGTATTGGACTATGAGCAGTTCATGGAGCTGGCAAAAGCCAATTATGACAACGGTGGTAAATATTATGTTGAGTTTTGGCGCGAGCGCACCTTCAACGACCATGTGAAGTATTTTGGTGTAATCACTGAGACAACCGCGATGAAGATGTTCACTTCCGCGCAGGATCAGGATGAAGATTGAGCAAAGATAAAGGAGTAACAACGATGAAAAAGACACATGTAGAACAGATGAAGAACGGTATTGGTACGCTGGCGACCAGCTTGGACACCCAGTGGTTCGCAATGAACCTCTGTGAGATGAGCGAAAATCAGCGCAAGGCCAGCGAGAACATCTATATTGGGATGACTCGGACACTCCGTTTTTTGGGAGGCGACTGGAAGCGTGATGAGAACGGCCACCACCGGGTGTTCTTGGCTGGTATGTCCAGCTGTGACACGGATGATTACATGAAGGAGGACTGAGCGATAATCCCACCTGATGATGGCTGTGTGGCAACAGCCGAAACCATTTTGCCGACATCGACAAAATGGTCGTGGGAGCCAACTCACACAATTAAATTTCGGAGGTATGAAAAATGTCTGCAAATGTTGAAACGATGTTCTATGTTCGGGAGAAGCCGTGGCACGGTCTGGGAACGATGGTGCAGGAAGCACCCACCAGCGCACAGGCGTTGCAGCTGGCCGGGCTGGATTGGAAGGTCGAGGCTCGGGATATGTGGCTGAACGGCGGTTTTGAGCCGATTCCCGGGTACAAGGCCAATGTCCGCAGCTCGGACAACAAGGTTCTGGGCGTGGTGAGCGACAAATACCGCATTGTTCAGAATGATGAAGCTTTTGCGTTCACGGATTCTCTGGTGGGCGGCGACGTACATTATGAAACCGCAGGTAGCCTGCTCAATGGCCGGAAGGTCTGGCTGCTGGCAAAGATGCCTGACACTGAAATCTGCGGCGATAAGACAGAGCCGTATCTCTGCTTCTCCAATACCCACGACGGCTCGGGCGCAGTCCGCGTTTGCATGACACCGGTTCGGGTCGTCTGCAACAACACCTTGAATCTGGCACTGAACAATGCACAACGCGCATGGAGCGTGCGGCATGTGGGCGATATTGGCTCAAAGCTGACGGAAGCGCAGCAGTGCTTGGAACTGGCGAACAAGTATATGGATAACTTGGCTGTGCGTGCCGATCAGATGGCGAACACCACGGTCAGCGATGAACGCCTGCGGAAGATTCTGGACGAGCTGTTCCCGGCGGCGGACGATATGACCGACCTGCAGAAGCGGCGTGTGCAGGACATGAAGGACGGCTATATGGTCTGCATGATGGCACCCGATCTGGCCGCTTTCCGGAACACGGCGTGGGGCGCGGTAAACGCAATGAGCGATTTTGTTACCCACAGCGCACCTCACCGCAACACGAAAGACTATCAGGCCAACAACTGGAATCGCGTCATGAACGGCCATTTCCTCATCGACCAGATGGCGGCGGCAGTTTCCGCAAAGTAAGAATCAGAGCTGTGCTATCTGGCTATACGGGCGTTTGGAGTTCAAGATGAAAGAAATTGAAATCACAGTAAAGCACGCAGTCTCACCAGATTTATTTAAATGTACGTTCAACGAGGATGCAGAGGGCTATTCGACTCTCTGCCGACATCATGCTTTCCGCAATCAGACCCACGGCAAGAAGCGGCCTACGGAGTACCACAAGCCCAAATGCACGCTGTTTGACTGCTGGCTGGATGCGCCGTACCACAAGTGCGCCCAGTGCCGGACTCTGTGCAAAGAGGCGGAAAAGGGCGAATCCGAATAAGATGCGGATTCTGAGATATCTCAAAAGTAAGGGTAAGGGGCATTGGCAGGGAGCTGATGCCCCTCATTTTTATTACTCACGTTAAAAATATACAACTTTATTATAAAAACCTATTTACAAAATAATTGAAAAGTAGTATAATATTAGCGTAAGGAACGCACCCCATAAAACAAAACCAGAGAGGTAAACAAAAGATGAAAAAACTGAACGTTACTTATGACACGATGGATAGCGAGAACGGCGAGAAGATCATTGGTGAGACCTGCTACACGGTAGAGTTTGCAAACGATGCCGTTGCAGACAGACTTCTGGCTCGCGGAACGTCTGGCGTAGCAGTTGCCGAGCTGGAAAAGCTGTTCCGGGTCGTTGAACGCTTCAAAGGCCGTATCTACGTTCCGGGCAGCATCAAGCACTACGAACTGGTGAAGGAGGACTAAACAATGAATGTTGCAGAGATCGAGGCAATCCGCCGGATGAAGGCCAGCAAGACCAGCCAGACGATGGTTGGCCAGTACAAGTTCAAGCTGCAGTGCAGCCCTCGCAAGGAGAAGGAATATAAGCTGCTTTCCTTCGATGATTCCAACCCGTATGGAGGTGTGAACACGTCTTACATATCGTGGGAGGACTTCAACAAAATCTGAACTCGCCTGATGATGACCCCGTGGCAGGGGTCGAAACCACCCGGCAACCAGCCGGGCAAGGTCGCGAGAGCCGCTCGCAGAAAGGAGGGAAGACGCATGACGTACAAAGAATATGCAGAGATGAGTAAGCTGATGCAAAATGCTATTCCGGCTCCGATGGAGTATATCGTTGCTCAACTTGGCCCGGATAGGTGTGAGTCTATCTGCAAGGGTATCCGGTCTGTTTTCAAAGAAAATGGGCTTTCCGTAGAGCAAGCAGAGGTGATGCTTGACTACATGAAAGCCCTTTTGATGAAAGCTTCTAAAGTTTAATCTGGCGAAAGCGATGCGAATGAATCCTGCATGGAGTAAGGGGTTGCCGAAGCGTCTTCTTTTACCTCAATTTCAAAGCCGACTTTTGAGAATAAAGATGACATATCATCGGTTTTCTCATCTTGCTGGTCTGCTATGTATTTTGGCAGTTTTCCGAGAGAAGAAATACCTTGCTTCAATAGCTCATATTCCTGTTGTGGAAAAGCTTGTCCACAGTTTGGACAGCTGAGAGCGTCTCTCAACAGGAAACCCTTTGGAGAAAGCTCAAAAGAACATTCACATTTACGACAATTGATCTTAACCTTGAAAATCATTTTCTCACCTCCCTTCTGCGTTTATTTTATCGCAGAAAGAGGGTGAACACAAGGAGGTTCAGTATGAACGAAATTATCTTATCTACCCAGAACGGCGAGCCGGTTGTTTCCAGCCGGGAGGTCGCCGAGCATTTTGGAAAGCGTCATTGCGACGTGTTAGAGAGCATCAAAAATATCAGAACGGAAAATTCCGTTTTGACCCAGATGTTCTTTGAAAGCACCTACACTGCTGGTACTGGAAAGGCTTACCCCATGTACCTCATGAACCGCGACGGGTTCAGCCTGCTGGCGATGGGATTCACTGGAAAGGCAGCACTTGAATGGAAGTTGAAATACATTGCTGCATTCAATGAAATGGAAAAGAAGCTGATGGAGCAGAAGGCCGCAAGCCTTGACCCGAACCTGCCGCCGGAACTGGCAATGGTTGAGGGGTTGCTGAACAGCATGAAGCAGGTCTGCATGACCCAGAAGCAGCAGGGAACGGCCATTGCGCAGGTCACGCAGCGGATGGACGTTATGTGCGAGGCCATGACGACCAGCGTCAACGACGATTGGCGCACGGCCTGCACCAATGCGATCCGGGCGGTAGCGTTTAAACGTGGCGGCGGCAAGCACTATGAAGAGGTGTGGGGCGAGGTCTACGACGAACTGATGGGCAACGGCTTTGATATCCGGCGTCGGCTCGAGAACCGCAGAAAAAATGCGGTTGCCGCTGGGATGTCCAAGAGTTTTGTGAACAAAATCAACGCTCTGGACGTTATCGCAGACAGCAAGGACAAAAAGCTGATTTCGGCGTTCATCTCGTCGGTTCGCCGAATTGCGGCGGTCGAGAGCGTCCGGATGGACAAGCTGGACAGCGTAGCGGCTCGCCCGAAGATGTGAAAGGAGATGATAGAGTGGCTGAATATTACACCACGAAGGAAGCCGCCGCAGCACTTGGAATTTGTGTTGCGCGAGTTTTGCAGCTGAGAAAAGAGGGCGTGCTGGATGCTTACTCCCGGGGAGAGAAGGGCAGCAAAAGCAAGTTCTATTTCAAGGTCGCCGATGTGGAGTACTACAAGGAGCATCGTAATGGCTCGAAGCCCCTTCCGCCGCTGAGAAAGGTCGAGACCTGATGAACGGGCGGAACAAGTACTGGCGAGAGAACCGCTGGGATAAGAACCAGCCTGCGAGGTTGGAGCATATCAAACAGAAGAGGGTGAAAAAACATGCCGGGAAAACCAATAGTGATTCAGCTGTGTCCGTTTCAGGAGCTTCGGGCACGGAGTTACCGTCTCGGATACCGGGATTCAGATTTGGCCGATAAGCTGGGATTGAGCAGACCCTCGATAAGTTCCCGGATGACCGGAAGGAATCCGTGGAGGCCAGAGGAAATCGCTACGCTTTGTGATTTGTTGGGCATCCCGAGAGAGGAAATCGGGGAGTATTTCTTCCCGGAGGTCAAATCAAGAAAGGAGTTAGAAGATGAAGAATCTTAAACCAGCCGCCGCCATCGCCGCTGTGATCGCAGTGATCGGCAAGGCACTCAACTGCGGTACTGTGGCCGTGACCCGGCTGCTGATGCTCACTGGCATGGACTATGGCCGGGCTGCTGCCCGGGCTCCGCTGGTATGCAGTCTCGTGCTGTGCATCATCGGCCTGCTCTGCATCTGCGCATGGATGTCCATCGAAAACACCCGTGACCGCCGCCGTCGGCAGTACATCGAGCGCAATCACGCACGTTCCGAAGAGCCGGAGTACCGGCAGAACCGGAGGGGCGCATGATGACCCGTATCCGTTACACGCTTGCGGCCTGCCTGTACACGCTGGAAAGTGACTTGCTGGACGTTCAGATCTGGCTTTTGCGCCGCATCGAACGGCTCATTGCCCGGCAGATTGCCCTGTTAGATGCCGCAGCAGCTTACACCGAAAAGAATTTGTAATGGAGAACAACAAAAAGGCCCGTCGGTGTTACCAGCACCGACGAGCCTGCAAAGGGTGATGAGATTGAGACCCCCATCACCCCGAAGGATAACATAATTTCGGAGGTATGACAAGTATGAAGATGAAGACAAAGAACTTCAAGACGACCATTCTCGGCAATGGCAACAGGCATTTGGAAGAGAAGCTCGGTAACGTGAGCGTCCGGGATGTGCTGGATGATCTCGAGAGCGATATCTTCGCAACGACCTCGGATGAGAACCACCTGTACCGGGTGTGCATCACGGCAAAGGTCGAGGATTTGGGCGCAGAGCGGCAGGACGAGGACGATTCTGACATGGCTCGCCCGTTGGATATCTGCACAGTCAGTGCGAAGAAGGACTGGACGGATGACATTCCGCTCAACGATAAACCCATCTGCCCGGTTCCGGAGGTGGTCTGATATGGACAAAACGACCGCCAATATTTATGAGGCTCTGTCAAAGGTTCAGGAAGAACTGCACGCCCCCAAAACCCAGAAGAATAAGTTCGGCGATTACATGTATCGCTCTTGCGATGATATTTTGGAGGCAGTCAAGCCTCTGCTGAAAAAGAATGGGTTGGTTCTGAGGCTGTATGATGAGCCCATCATGGTTGGAGACTGGCACTACATCAAGGCCACCGCAGAGCTGAGAAGCTTTGACGAGAAGTGTATTTGCTGTTCTGCGTTTGCTCGTGAACCGGAGCATAAGACGAAGATGGACGACGCGCAGGTTACAGGTACATCCAGCAGTTATGCCCGGAAATATGCGCTGAACGGCATGTTCTGCATTGACGATACGAAGGATGCAGATACAAACGAGTACCAGAAGCAGACGGGCGGAGATAAGAAGACCTCTGGGAGTAAGAACCAGAGCAAACAGACGGCAAAATCCCAACCTGCACCACAGCAGAACATTCCGAAGACGTATACCTGCGCCTGCTGCGGAAAGCTAGTCGGCCCGATGAAACGAGCAGATGGAACTGTCAAAAGAACAGATATAGAGATTGCTGATTATACGAAGAAGAAGTTTGACCGCGTTTTGTGCTGGACATGCGCCCAGAAGCAGCCGAAGAAGATGGAGGAATGACTCATGCTTAATGTTGTTGCAATCATGGGGCGGCTGGTCGCCGACCCCGAGCTTCGTACCACCCAGAGCGGCGTGCACACCTGCACGTTCCGCATTGCCTGCGACCGCAACTTTGCCCGTCAGGGTGAGCAGCGGCAGGCGGATTTTATCACCATCGTGGCGTGGCGGCAGCAGGCGGAGTTTGTCTGCAAGTATTTTCAGAAGGGCAGCATGATCGCCATTGAGGGCAGTTTGCAGACCCGTCAGTATCAGGACAAGAACGGCAACAACCGCACCGCAGTCGAGGTTATCGTGAACAATATCAGCTTTGCAAGCGCAAAGGCGGCAGAAAAGCCCTCTGGACGGGGTTTCGATGAACAGACGGAAACTTATACTCGTGAAGCCCACGCCGCGCAGAACGGCGCACAGGGCTATTCTCAGGGATCTGCGGATGACTTCGCAGTTATCGACGACAATGATGACCTGCCATTCTGAAAGGAAAAAAGGGGAAAATGAATACAAGATATGTGACAAAAGAAGAAGTGCTTCGCGTCAAGGAGATGCTCAATCAGAATATGGGTCTCGCGGATTTGCTCAAGAAGACCCGGCGGTCGGCACCGACACTGCAAAAGATTGCGGACGGAGCGTATGATTATCTGCTTGCCGATGAAGAAGAGGACATTGTGGATGACGACCGTTCGTTGATTGTCTTGCAGTCGATTGACAACCGGCAGTACCAGATGAATGAGCTGTTGAAGAAGATTACTGAACAGATTGAGACAATGAACCGGAATATCTCGCAGCTGGCAAAGAGTGCCGCCGAGACGGTGACGGTCTGTATTGCGCTCAACGATGCTGTTCGGAAGCTGAATGACCCGGCATCCGCACAGCCTGCGCTGATCGGCAAGGGCTTCGATCAGTGGGATGAGGTCATGCGCCGGGTGAAGACCTACGGCGGAAATCAGATGGCGGCAAAGCTTGGTGAAGTCCGGGCGACCATTGACGGCACGGTGTTGTACCTCTGGTGCCAGAAGGATGCTAAAGATTATCTTCTCGCCAGCGCAACGGCTCTGAACCTCATCAAGCAGCACGTCAAGGGCACGATTGGCTACTCTGTAGATGTTCGCCTCAAAGACCTTCCGGTTTGATTTATTAGCTGTGCTATCTGGCTATACGGGCATTTGGAGGTGAAAAAACATGGCATACCGTTGTATATCGCCTAATTTTTGGTCTGACCCAAAGGTTGATGATGATTTCACGCCAGAGGATAAATACTTCTATCTCTACCTGCTGACGAATCCGCACACGACTCTGAGCGGCTGCTATGAGCTTGGCAAACGGCAGGCGTGCCGGGAGCTGGGCTATAACGAGGACACGGTTGACCGTCTGATTCATCGTATGGAGTATGTGCATAAGGTGATTCGGTACGATAAGACCACAAAAGAGGTGTTGATCCTTAATTGGCACAAATACAACTGGTCTAAATCCCCGAAGTGCCTAAAAGGTGTCGAATATACGTTGAAAGACATCAAGAGCGAGGCGTTTCGCAAGTATTGCGTTGATATGCTATCCATACGGTATCAATACCCTATGGATACAACTGTATCTGTATCTGTACCTGTATCTGAAACTGTATCTGTAACTGATATCTCTAGTATAGAAGAACCTGAAGTATTAGATATACCTGAACCACAACCTACATCGAGAAAGCGGTTCTCTCCGCCAAGCCTGAATGAAGTTCGGGCGTATTTCTTGGAAAAAGGCGCGACCTTCACGCAGGCGGAGCGGTTCTACGATTATTACGAGTCGAATGGATGGCGTGTAGGCAAGAACCAGATGAAAAAGTGGAAATCGGCAGCGTCTGGCTGGATTTCAAGAGACAGAGAGCGGCAACAGGCAAGGCCGCCCCAAAATACCGACATCACAAGCCAGTTGAACAGGGTTTTGGGAGACATGGACGCTGAAAGGGGATTCTTACCGTGACAAAAGAAGCTGTGGCGGAACTTATCCGCTTGAATTTCATCCTGTACAAGCTTGGAGCAAAGCCGCTGACGGATGAAGAAGTAAAAGCGATGATTGATGTCTGGACGTATCAGTTCAAAGACTACGACGATAAAGCGGTAAAAGTTGCATTTTTGGCAGCGAACCGGGTCTGCAAGTACCCCATCGGGGTGGCCGATGTTTTTGAGCAACTGTCAAAAAGCATTGACCCAGCTGTGGAGTGGGAGACTCTGGAAAGGGTGGCAAAAAAGGCGCAGAAGTACCTCGGCTGGCGTAAATACCCGATGCTGGTCGGAGTCACCGATGACGGAAAACCCATCCGCAGCGATGGCAGGGCGGAGATGCAGGAGCTGTTTTGCTCCCTTCCGGCAGCGGCCAAAAACTATGTCGGAAGTCCGAACGGGCTGGTAGAGCTGGCTCAGACTTCCGACCTTACATACCGCCGGGCGGAGTTTTTGAAGCAGGCACGAGCTGAAATCACAACTTCACCGAGGGAAGCGGAAAGGCTTCGTAGTGCAGACCTGAAAAAATTGGAGGAATAACGATGAACTTGTACGAAATCAATGCGCAGATCATGGAGTGCATCGACCTAGAGACCGGCGAGGTGCTGGATTTTGAGCGGCTGGAAGCCCTGAACATGGCAAAGGCCGAGAAAATCGACAATGTTGCCTGCTGGGTCAAAGACCTTGAGGCAGATGTGGCAGCGTTCGAGAAGGAAGAAAAAGTGTTTGCGGAACGCAAGGCGGCAGCGAAGAAGATGGTCGACAGCCTCAAGGGATGGCTGACGGAGGCTCTGGAAGGCCAGAAGTGGAGTTCCGCCCGGGCAGAGGTTCGCTTCCGCCGGAGCAAGGCGGTTGACGTGTTGGACGAGGCCGCCGTGCCTGCGGAGTACATGACCGTGAAGAACGTCAGCACACCGAACAAGACGGCGATTGCAGCAGCTTTGAAGGGCGGCAAAAAGGTGGCAGGTTGCCAGCTGATTGAGCGCACGAGCGCAACCGTGAAGTGATACACGCACGCAGACCGCCAGAAAAGCCCCTGAGAGACGTTTTGAAAAGAAAATAGTAAAACTACCCGTCGGAACAGATAAAACGTCTCAGAGGGGCTTGCGACGGCTTAGAAAGGAAACATGAAAAATGCCAATGTTCAAAGTTGTGGTTGTGTGCAGTGGAGCGTTGGGCGACGCCGTGCTGACATATCGGAAAGTTCCGGCCACCAGCAGCAGTGCGGCAGCGTTTCGCACCTGCCAGAAAGCCGGAGAGCATTACCCGGAGTATACGGATATTCGAGCGACGAGGGTAGAGGATGATGGAGATGATCGTTGAACAGCTTTCGTTTTTTACGCCAGTCTGCCCGGTGGTGGCTGTCTGCTGTATGGACGGCAAGCAGGAAGATGCAGAGCCGATCGAGAGCTGGATGAAGCGTCTTATCCCCGGCGGCGAGTATTTTGTGCGGCTGGCAGGGCATCCGATGGTGTTGAAACCTGCACCCGGCCCGGCGGACAGCGTGCCGAAGGGTCATGAGCATTATCACTTTACCATTGGCCGGAAGCTTTATTCCGGAGTATTTGTTGGGAGAGAAAAGCATGAAACACAAGGTGATTTTTAAAGACCTCGGTTGGTATGAGGTCGATGCAGAAAACAAGGCGGAAGCGGAGAGAGTTGCCGTCTTTGCGGCGAAGAGCTTTCATCCGGAGCTGCCGGAGAGCAAGCTGGTAATCGAGAGAACGGAGGTGATGCTGAATGCCTGAGAAAAAGAAAATCATCCGGCTGGCCGATGTTGGCGAACTGGAAGCTGATCTGAAGGAATACCTCGCCGAAGAGGAAGCGAAAGGCAAGGACGCTGATATCTTGTACTGTGAGAGCATCGGCGACGAGATTTCCGACCTTGAGAGCCTTCCGACTATCGACCCGAAGAGCCTGCGGTCTGTGGCGCACTGGGCTCCAGTTGACCCAGATTCCGATGTTGAGTGGGAGTGTTCAAAATGCGAGTTTGTCATGTCTACGAGCTGGGATGGATATGACTATTTCAACTATTGTCCTTGTTGTGGCGCAAAGATGGAGGGTGCGACAAATGAGTAACGAAATTACCGAGGTCTGCCCTCACTGCGACCGTGAGGTTACGATGACATGGAATGTCAAGGAAGAAGGCTACAAGTCGTTCTGCCCCTACTGCGGAGGTCGATTGATGCTCTGCGATGAGTGTCGGCATCAGGACGGGGTGTTCTGCGACCAGTGCAACTATGATTCCGAGACTGGTATCTGCAAGCATAATCAGCCCGGGGAGATGGTGATTGTCACCAAAAAAGATGGAACGTGGCACGAATACAATAGCGAGTTCGATGTGACGATTCACTGTGAAACCGAAAAGGACATGGACGATGCTGTGAAGCTTCTCCATTTGGCGAACCGGTTGCATTGGCGTAAGACGGCAGAAAATCCTCCGACGGAGGTAGATGCAAACGAACGAGGATATGTGTTATCCGTTGCACAAAGTGGAACGTTTGAAGCCGTTGTTGAGACGTGGCCTTTTGAGAATGTCTCGAAGTTTCCGAATGAATATCCGATTTGGATGCCGTTACCTAAAATTTCGGAGGATTTGAAAGGAAAAAAATAAAATGAGCGGATATTTTGAAGATTATAGCTGCTTTGAGAGTCAGACCGATGCCGACGAGATTATGTCGGAGGCTATCGAAAAGCTGAGAAGCATTATGAGCGAAAAGGCGAAGGCAGCGGTTGCCGAATATGCCGATGTCGAGAGCCGGAAAAGAAAGTTGGAAATCGAGATTGATGGACTCGAAAATAAAAAACAGCGTGTCGAAGAAGATACCAAAGATTTGAAAGCCCTTTATGAGTATATGGATAGCACGGATTTGCCGAAGGAATTTGTTCAGAAGATGGTGAAGGCCGCAACTGGCTCTTATGCGCCCGGCGATATCGTGTGGCTGGTAGAAGGAAAATACGAAAAGCGTAAATGCAGATTTTGCGGAGCGACCGGAAAAATCGAAGCAACCTTTTCCAATGGGGAACATCAGAAAATAAACTGTCCAAAATGCAATGGAAAAGGAGAAAAAGCAATATTTATTTACTCGCCAAGAGAAGCCAAAATCAGCAGAGTCGATTTAAGATTGTGCTTCGGCGAAAAACGGGTATCTTACTGGAATACAGAGAATATCTATGTCGGAATCCATGAATCATCAGTGGGGCTGGATAATGTTTATTCTTCGGAAGAAGCAGCGGCCGCCGAAGCCCAAAGACGAAACGAAAAGGAGGAAGCCTCCACATGACGTTTATATCTGCATTGTTCGTCGGAGCGATTTTGACGGGGCTTGTCCTTTTGATAGCCGCCGGGCTCGTTTTTATGGCTTGGCTTCTTAGAAATCGTCCGTATGTGTTTTTTACGTTTGGCGTCATGCTGATCTGTCTGATGTGTTCTGTGTACATTTGCGTCGGAGGGGTTGTAATATGATACCGCCGCCGGACTGCAAAGACTGCGTTTCCAGATATCCGGCTTGCCACGACCACTGCGAATCTTATGCAGCGTGGAAGGAAGAGCATGATGCGGAGACTACATATACCCGTCAGATGCTCGACCCCGGTAAAGTCTATCACTATGACAGCGAGGATAAGCACCGCAATCGTGGACGGAAAAAGTACATGGGAGCAAATGGAGGAGCAGATAGATGAGAATAGTTCTGCTCGGAAACCCCATCACAAAGAAAAACAGCCAGCGCATATTGTACAAGTTCCTCGGACGCGGCAGGAAAACGCCATTCATAGCCCCCAGCAAGGCGTTTGTGGATTATCAGGAAAGCTGCCTGTTGCAAATTAAAAGGCCGCCCAGCCCTATTTCTGCCCGTGTGAATATGCGCTGTATCTATTACATGAAGACCAAGCACAAGGTTGACCTCGGAAATCTGCTGGCGGCGACATGCGATATCCTCGTAAAAGCGAAGGTGCTGGAAGATGATAACTGTAAGATCGTCGCCGCGCATGATGGCAGCCGGGTCAGGTACGACAAAATATTTCCCCGTGTGGAAATCGAGATAACTGAAATGGAGGATGAAATACCGTGAGTATGGTAATCAAATGTGACCGCTGCCACAAGATTTTTGATTGGAGCGAAGATAACGATTGGAACGGAGCCTGCTTCGTTTTCAATGGCGCAAATCATTCGGTCAAAGATTTTTCGGGAGCATACGACCTCTGCCCGTCCTGTGTCGAAGAACTGGAATACTGGTTTAAGGGCGAGCAAAAACCAAAGGAAAAGAAAAAGATTGAGATCGATTCGGACGAATCTAATGCAATTATTGCAAATCCCAGCGAAAGTCCAGACGGCCTGTTTTGGTGGTATACTGGGAAAGGATATATTGGTATCGACAATACTACGCATGAGGCGTGGACTGAATATTTTGCCACGAAGCAGGAGTGCTTCGATTGGCTGGACGGAAAGGAGAAAGAATGATTCGTTCATGGACGCCAGAGGATGATGCAAAACCTTCCCAGCCGGGATATAAGGTTGTCAAGGCATGGTTCCAGCAGTGCCGGGATGGTGAAAAAGCCATTGAAACGCAGCGCGCAAAAATTGAGAAGCTGAAGAACCGGGCGACAAAAACCACTCCCAGTATGACGGGTATGCCGATGGCGTCAGGCGCAGGCGATAAAATCGGCATCGGTGCAGGGGAAATCGTGGACGAGGAACGAAAGTTGCAGCAGATGGAAACTGATTTGTGCAATCTCCATATCGAAGCCATCCGGCGAGCGTATTCTTTAACAACAAGCGTTGAGTGCGCAAATGCAATCGTGGCCTTTTACGTCGAGGGAAAGACGCAGGAGAAAATCGTTGCGGAGACCGGGTTGTCGGGCGCAGATGTGGTGAGAGCTAGAATAAATAGAGGCTGCGCAATGTTGGCTGAAATCTGGGATGAACTTGATGTTGTGCAATCTGTACAGAATCCACAAAAAGAAGCTGCTGTATTTGGAAGCCCCAAACACTCCCGAAAATGGGCGTAATCTGATAAAATCCATATAAGCGAAACCGCGCAAGCGGCACGTCGCTGTTACGCAGTCTCTGAAACGCTCCTGCTTTTCCTGTGCTGTCGTAGGTACAGGTTTTCCCCCAAGCGTTTCACGGACTGCTTCTATGCTCCGGTAGCTCAGTTGGAAGAGCAGCTGAATCATAATCAGCAGGTCGATGGTTCGATTCCATCTCGAAGCACCATGCGCCGCAGACACCGTATGCGGTAAGCTGACACATGGCCTCATCAGCCATCTGGATGAGCGTACAGTAGCAGAGATGTTCTCACTGCGTTTACCCACTGTGCGCATGTAAGCGGTCACCAGAAATCCCGAGCAGGTTTTAGGCATTGACTTTTTCCCTGTGGGATGTGCGTCAGTAGGCCAGCGTGGAAACATGCTGGTTTTTATATGCCTGCATAGCTTATTGGCAAAAGCACCAGCATAGCTGGGGAATGGGGTTCGATTCCTCATGTGGGAAAAATGCAGCCGAAAGCGGTGCGCGCCGTGATTAAGCTGCTCCTATATTCCCGAAGCTCAAGTGGCCGAGCATCGGTCTCCAAAACCGAGGGTTGCAGGTTCGATCCCTGCCGGGAGTGCCACGGCGGTTGTACGGGCATGGGCGCACGCACAATCGCATAGCGGAGCATCTGGCCGCGAAAGTTCCGGATGCAGCGGCTCCCTCACGCCCGTGTCCGGAGCCGCTTATTTTATGCGAACAAGCATGGCTTTGTAATAAAAAATAACTGGATATCGAACTATTTTTCGAGAAAAAGCTTTACATTCGAGCCAAAATATGGTATAATAAGCATGTAAGGCAGGGCTGGGTAAAGCCCTTAAGAAAGGAAGCGAGGACATGGATGAAATGACTGCTCCGGAACTGAATCAGTTCCTTGAGAATCTGGCAAAGCTCATCGAGGCCACTGCAAAGACCCCTGAGGAAGCCGCCAAGATTGTCCGCGAAAGCAAAATCAAGGCATAAAAAAGTAGGCTCCCCCAAAGCCTGACAAGCAAAAGGAGCCTACTACAATAAAGAAACCGCTAAGGAAGCTTTACTCCTAGCGGTTTTTATTATATCATCTTTACGTTTAATTTTCAAGCAGTCACGGTTTTGTGGCTGCTTTTTATTATTAAAAAAGTCCGCAAAGGAAAGGATGGACAGCTATGTTTGTAGAAGTTGTGAAAATAAAACATGAAGATCGTATAGTTGTTTCGAGTTTGGATGTCGCGGAGACGTTCGGAAAAGCACATGACAAGGTGATGAGAGATATTCGTGAACTTGGATGCAGTGCCGAATTTAATGCCGCCAATTTTGGCGATATTAAATATACTGATTCCAGAGGAAGAACGCAAAATGCTTGTGTCATGACCCGTGACGGTTTCGTTATGCTGGTTATGGGCTACACCGGCGACCTTGCAATGCGGTTCAAGGAAGCCTACATCAAGCAGTTCAATGCGATGGAAGCCGCGGTCAACGGCAAGTTTATCGAGCGAGAAAAAGGCATTGCCGTCCGGCAGGCTCTCACAAAGGCTTTGCAGCAGTCCACGGAAAACGAGCGGATGCACGGTCACGCTTACTCTACATACACCAATGTTATTTACAAGGCGTTGTTTGGAATGAACGCGGCACAACTGCGAGAAAAATACCAGCTCAAGCCGTGCGATAATCTACGTGATAATTTCACCAGTGATGAGCTGGAAGCAGTGCAGGCGATGGAACGTCTTGTCAGTGGTCTTGTTGACTGTGGCTGGGATTACGATGCTGTAAAAGAATTTATTTTTAAGAACAACACGCAAAAACTTCTCTGCGCATAAAAACCGCCCGGAAAATTCATTCCGAGCGGCTACGGTTGGTTTATGCGAGATGCAGATATTTTTCAAGACCCTCTTGCAGAATAGAGGAATAGGGAGCGTGGGCGGCTTCTGCGAGGTCATTTAACCATGCAGGAATACTCAGCGTCTTTTTGACAGAGCGTTTCGTGCTGGCAGGCTTTGCATCAATCAAGGTGGCGAAAGAATTTTCCGCAGACTTGATGTTCTGAATGGGGGTTGGAGCCGGAAGTGACTTTCCTTCCTCAAGAAGAACTGCTGAGTATCCGGCGAGGGCTTCTTTTGCGTTTTCCATTGTTTCAGCGATGTTATCGCCGAAAGTCTGGCAACCCTCCAAATCTGGGAACTCTACCCAGTAAGAACCGTTTTCTTCGTGGAAAATAGCAGGATATACAAGAGTCATATAATCCTCTCCTTTCATTTGAGGCCGTGACGTTTCAAAATTGCATTCAACAAACCGTTCGGAACGTCTTTTCCGTGAATTGGAATCGTTTCAATTTGGCCATCCTTTTCGAGGATATGGTGGCTTCCATTTACACGGACGACATTCCATCCATTTTTCTGCATGAGCTTTAACAGGTCTTTATCTCGCATTTTTCAACCTCCTTACTGACAATATTATACTACGTATTTACGTATTTGTAAAGGCTTTTTGACAGATTTTCGATGATTTTTTGGAGGAGAAATGATTACCAAAGAGCTGATGAAGCTTCCAGTTGCCGATTTGGTGCCGTATGAAAATAATCCCCGAGTGATTTCCCCGGAGGCCGTGGACGCCTGCGCAGAGAGTATGCGCCAGTGTAGCGCACTTGACCCCATCGAGGTGGACGAGAACAACGTTATCTTGAGCGGCCACACGCGCCGCCTCGCTATGATGCAGCTGGGTATGGAAACCGCCGACGTTGTGCGCTATACCGGCCTAACCGAAGAGCAGAAGCAGAAATACCGCATCCTCGCCAACAAGACGGGCGAGATGTCCGGATGGGATTTTGACAAGCTTGAACAGGAATTGGCGGAGGTTGATTTTGGAGAGTTTGATTTCGACTTTGACCTGAGCGCGGAAAGCATGACTGGGAGCGGAGAGGGAAAGCAGGAGAACCCGTATGGGAATAAGACGAGCGGTGCGTTGGCTGAAAAGTATATCGCGCCGCCTTTCTCTGTTATTGACTGCTGCTCTGGAACATGGCAGAAACGGAAGAATAAGTGGAACGAGATCCTGTCCAGCAAGGAAGGACGAGACACCGCGCTGCTGGGAAAAGGCTTAGACCGGCTGGCTCAGGTGACGTCCAAGACCCTTTCAGGAACGTCTATGTTCGACCCTGTGCTGGCTGAGACCATGCTTGCGTGGTTTTGCCCTGAGGGGGGTATGTCGTTGATCCGTTCGCTGGAGGCTCTGTGAGAGGCCTTGTAACCGCGTACACAGGAAGAAAGTATGTCGGAATGGATTTGAGCCAGCGGCAGATCACAGCCAACGAGGACAACTACGAGAGGCTGAAAGATACCAACGACTTTTACGGGAATCCGCTGGAACATCCGACTTGGATTTGCGGCGACAGCTCGACCATCGACGTTGTTTGCAAGGACAAGGGAAAGTTTGATTTCCTGCTGACCTGTCCGCCGTATGCGGATTTGGAAAAGTATTCGGACGACCCGAAGGATTTGTCCAACATGGAGTATTCCCAGTTCATCGAGGCGTACCGGGATATCATCCGGAAAGCAACCAGCCTCCTGAAAGAGAACGCTTTTGCCGTGTGTGTTGTCGGCGAGGTTCGTTCCAAGTCCGGTGCATATTACAATTTCGTGCCGGATACCATTCAGGCGTTCATTGATGCTGGCATGGACTATTACAACGAGATTATCCTCCGGACAATGCTATCAACCGCAGCTCTGAGAGCTGAAAACACCTTCGGGGCAAAGCGCAAGGTCGTCAAGGTACACCAGAATGTGCTGGTATTCGTCAAGGGCGACCCGGCGAAGATAACGCTCGAACCGTATCAGTACGATTTTGATGCGGCGGCTGATGCGGAAGATAACGAATAAAATAAAAAGAGGTAAGAAAGATGAGTAACATTCAGATTTTCAAATATCAAACCAACGAAGTCCGTACCGTGGAGATAAACGGTGAGCCGTGGTTCGTCCTCAAGGATGTGTGCGTAGTGCTGGGAATGGACTCCACCCAGTTGAAGAAAGTCGCTGACCGGCTGGAAGCAGATGAAAAGGGGCGTACTCAGATTACGACCCCCGGCGGTATGCAGGAAAGCTGGGTTATCAACGAGTCTGGACTGTACAATGTCATCCTGCGCAGCGACAAACCGGAAGCCAAGCCCTTCCGCAGGTGGGTGACGGGCGAAGTCCTCCCCAGCATCCACAAGAGTGGTGGCTACATCGCAGGGCAAGAAGAACTCAACCCACAGGAACTCATGGCGAAGGCTCTGCTGGTGGCTCAAAAAGTTCTGAATGATCGGGAGACTCGCATCAAAGAATTGACTGCGCAGAATCAGATTATGCAGCCTAAAGCTGAATATTTTGATGCTCTCGTTGCACGGAATCTGCTGACTAATTTCCGCGATACCGCCAAAGAACTTGGCGTCCGGGAGAAGGCGTTCATTGGCTGGCTGCTTGACAACAAGTACGTCTATCGTGACCAGAATAATAAGCTGATGCCGTATGCTTCTAAAAATAATGGCTTGTTCGAGGTGAAGGAGAGCAAAGGGCGTCATAACGATTGGGCTGGCCCTCAAACCCTTATCACCCCGAAAGGCCGTGAAACTTTCCGTCTGCTGGTACAGCAGAATTAAGAGTACATGCCCTGCTTCTCATTTCGAGGAGTAGGGTTTAATTATGCCCAAAAGAAGTGAGGTGAGTTACGATTGGCCGCAAAGGTAAGTATGAGCAGTGGTTAGAGCCGGAAGGACTGATCCTGCTTCGCGGATGGGCGAGAGATGGCCTGACTGATAAGCAGATCGCTGACAATATAGGCTGCTCAGTATCGACCTTCTGCGAATGGAAAAACAAATTTCCGGAATTTTCGGAAGCCCTAAAAAGGGGAAAAGACGTCGCGGACTACATCGTGGAGAACGAGATGTTCCAAAGCTGCCAGACCCGTACCGTGACTGTGAAGAAGCCTATCAAGCTGAAAAAGGTCATGGTGGACGGCAAAAAGCGGCTGGAAGAAGAGCGTGTAGAGTACGCGGAGGAAGAAGTCGTGATTCCCGGCAATGTTACGGCGCAGATTTTCTATCTGAAAAACAGAAAGCCGGACAAGTGGAAAGACCGTCCGCAGGAAAAGCAGGATGAGGCTCAAAAGACCGATATGCAGACCCTTGCAGACCTGCTCCTGCATCCGCTGCCGAACCGTGACATAAAGGACTTTGAAGAATGAACTACCCAGCACCGTTTTCTGAAAACCAGATGTCTTTCTTCTGGAAATGCTTCGACCACTGGTTCAATGTGGCCGAGGGCGGCAAGCGAGGCGGCAAAAACGTTCTTATCACGATGGCGTATTGTACCATCCTTGAGAAGCACCCAAGCCGAATACACCTGATTGCAGGCGTTTCTACGGCGACCGCCCGGCTGAACATTCTGGACTGCGACGGCTTCGGCCTGAAAAATTATTTTGAGGGTCGATGCAGAGAGGGCGTATACCAGAACCGCGATTGCCTATACATCCGGACGGCCACCGGTGAAAAGGTCGTGTTGATTTCCGGCGGCGGCAAGGCTGGCGACGAAAAGCTCATCAAGGGCAACACCTACGGCACCGCCTATATCACAGAGGCGAACGAGTGCAGCAAGGTGTTCATCCAAGAGGTTTTTGACCGTACCCTGTCCAGCCCAGACCGAAAGATATTCCATGACCTGAACCCGAAGGCGGAGGCACATTGGTACTATCAGGACGTCTTAAATTTCCATGAGGAGAAGCAGAAGGCAAAGCCGGATTATGGCCTGAACTACGGTCATTTCACGATTGCCGATAACATGAGCATATCGGACGCCCAGCTCCGGGCGGTGCTTTCGACATACGACCGGAAGAGCGTCTGGTATGCCCGGGATATTTTAGGCTTGCGGAAAATGGCCGAAGGTCTGGTCTACCCGATGTTCTCCCGGGAGAAGCACGTCGTCAAAAGCAAGGCGGAATACAGCTCCCGGCATCGGTATTATATCTCCATCGACTACGGCACGCGGAATCCCTTCGCCGCCGGGCTTTGGGATTATGACCCGGTGAGCCACAAGGCCGTCATGATACGGGAGTTGTACTACAAGGGCGGCAGCACAAACCGAGTGGACAACGAAGCTTACTATAAGATGCTTCGCGAGCTGGCGAGGGGCTTTAAGCTCGAGTATATCATCATCGACCCGTCGGCGTCGTCCATGATAGAGACGATTCAGAAATACGGTGAGTGGCTGGTCGTTCCGGCCGACAACGACGTTATCAACGGCATACAGGATGTGACGAAGTTCATGAATCTGGGGCTGCTGTTCTTCAACGAAAACTGCAAAGAGACCTTCAAAGAGTTCGAGCAGTATTCGTGGGATGAGGATTCCGAAGAGGATGCCGTCATCAAGGAATTCGACCACAGCATGGATCAGGTGCGCTATTTCTGCCGCACAGCCCTGCGGTCTGAGCTGATAGGAATTATTTGATCGGGAAGGAGGAATTGCCCGTGGGCGTCTTTTCCCGTTTATGGGGGAGGATTAAATCTATGTTTATTCGTACCGACATCGGAAAGGCGTTCGGCGTGGAGCTGATCCAGTCGTCCGATATGAACCATGCACTGGAACTCTGGGATGATATTTCATCCGGAGAACCGCCGTGGCTCGATATCGACGACGATGTGAAGAGCTACAACATGGCGAAGCACATCTCCGACTACCGTGCCCGGCTGGTCTGTCTGGATATCGGCATCGCGGTGTCCGGTTCAGCCCGGGCGGACTATTTGCAGACCATCTGCGACGACCTTATCAAGCGTCTGCCCGACAAGGTGGCGGATGCAGAGCGGTTGGGCGGTATGGCGATTCGCTGGAACGGTGACAGCTGGGATTTCTCCTTCCCGGGCGAGTTTGGTATCACCAAGCAGGACGGCAACGGGAATATCACCGGGGCAATTTTTGCAGAGCATATCACGCATGGCTGGGAGCATTTCACCCGGCTGGAATATCATCGCTTCCGGGATGAAGCATACGTCATCACCAACAAGGCGTATTATAATCGGTCGATCGGCAGTGGAAGGTACGAGCTGGGAGCAGAGATTCCCCTGCATGATGTGCCGGAATGGGCAAAGATGGAGCCGGAGGTGGAAGTTTCCGGCTTGACCCGGCCACTGTTCGGTTTCTTCCGCCTGCCCGGTGCGAACATCATCGACCCAACGTCTCCACTGGGCGTGGCAGCTTTTGCGAACGCTCAGGCGGAACTGGAAGCCATCGACAAGGCACTGAGCCGCAAAGACAGCGAGGTGGAGGACAGCAAACACATCACCTTCGTCAGCCAGACGGCGGTGCAGTACGCTGACAACCGGGGCATCCAGCTGCCGCGCTTCGTGAAGAGTCTGGGGGCAAGCGGCGGAAACATCACGGGCGCGCCGTTTGTGCAGGAACATGTTCCCACCATGCTCACCGAAGCCCGTATCAAGGACATCAATTTCGACCTGTCCATGGCTGGTGTCAAGAGCGGTTTCTCGGAGGGTGTTTTCGTCATGGACGGGCAGACGGGCATGATGACCGCGACACAGGTGGAAAGCGACGACCGTGATACCATCCAGACCATCAAGGCCGACCGCGATGCTCTCCGCTGCGCAGTGGAACAGGCCATCGAGGGCGCAGATGCGCTCACCACTCTGCTGGATAATGCTCCGCTTGGAGAGTATAAGCTTGATTTCAACTTCGGAGATATCACTTATTCGTATGAGGAAGACAAGGCCAGCTGGAAGAATTACGCCTCACAGGGCTGGATTCCGGTCTGGCTGTACTTCGTCAAGTTCGAGGGTATGAGCGAGGAAGAAGCCAAGAAGATGGTTGCGGAAGCGTCGGCAGCAGAAAAGGAAAAAGGCCTGTTCGACGAGGAATAACCGGAAGGAGGCGGCGCGATGCTGACACCGCAGCAGTTGACCGAGGCGGTGGAAACGCTCTATCCGGCGTTGGACGAGCTGAACCAGTGGATAACGATGGACATGGTGCGCCGCTTCATGGCACGTCTGGGGCGCGGAGAGGACGCGGTGCTGTCCGGTACTGACCGCTGGCAGACTGAGGTTTATCAGGCCGCAGGCGGACATCTGGACGAACTGAAAAAGCAGCTGCAAACCTTCACCAAGCAGACGGATGCCGATATCGCTTCTATCTTCGAGGATGCGGCGGTTAAGGCATGGGCGGCAGATTGTGCGGTCTATGCGGCGGCTGGCCGGGAGGTCAAGCCGCTGGCATTGTCTGACCGTACAATGAAAATCCTCGAGGATGCCTACACCCGGACGCAGGGCGAAGCGCACAACTTCACCCGGTCGACTGCCAGCGCAAGCCAGAAGCGGCTGTTCAAGGTGCTGGACGAGTCCTATTTTAAGGTCATCACCGGGGCGCAGTCCTACTCTGCCGCCGTGCAGGAGGGTGTGGACGAGCTGGTGAAGCACCAGACCCGGGTGGTCTATCCCACCGGACACACGGACACCCTCGAGACGGCTGTTCTCCGGGCAGTCCGCACAGGGGTCAGTCAGGCGACAGGGAACATGTCCTTGCAGAGCATGATCGACCACGACTGGGATTTGATTCGTGTTTCAGCGCACCGTGGCGCACGTTACGGCGACGGCGGACAGAACCCGGGCAACCATTATTGGTGGCAGGGCAAGCTGTACAGCCGCACCGGGCGCACCCCGGGCTATCCGCTGTTTATCCCGTCCACTGGTTTCGGTACGGGCGAAGGTCTGGGCGGCTACAACTGCCGCCACAGTTTCGGCCCCGGCGACCCGAACCACAACCCGTATGAACATTTTGACGAGGAAGAGAACCGCCGGGTCTATGATCTCACCCAGAAGCAGAGGGCGAAAGAAGCCCGTATCCGCCGCGAAAAGCTCGAGGTGGCTGGATACCGGGAAGCAGCCCGAAACGCTCCTGACGGGGAGCTGAGGGCGGCTCTGGAAAAAAAAGCCCTCGGCGCAGAGAACCGGGTCAAGAAACACTCCCAGCAGTATGAGCAGTTCTGCCGCGACAACGACCTGAAACCGCTCAACGACCGTCTCTACGTCGCCCGGCGTTCGCAGGCCGCTGCACCAAAGGCGGCGCGTATGCAAGCGACTACTCCACAAGCTGTATTTTCATCCATGCGTGGCAGCGGCGGTGATGCTGGTGAACCCGGAAAAGTCGTTCATCACTATTTAGGCAAAGTTGACCTTGCCGATACAGGGCAAATAGAGGCTCTGAAAAATATGTTCTGCGAGAAATACGCATCATCCCCTGTTGAAAATATGATGGTTATTACCAAAGATGGGGAAGTACACTTTATGACTGACAACAATCCTAAAGGGGTTGACTGTTCCTATCTGGGTGATAAACTGAAAGAGAGCTATAATATTCACACCCATCCGCCAGATTCTACACAATTTACATTCAGCACGGATGTTGATATGCCGAACTTTTTTGAAGATGGCTCGGCTGTGATGGAAGCGGTGGATTATAAATACCGATATCGCTTTGAACGTACAGAAGCTCTTGCAAATCTCACATTTGAGCAGTGGGATGAAGTAAGAAGCGATGTAAAAGAACGAGCATTACAGTATATGGCGGAGCGCGGTATGGGGTTTGAGGATGTGGAAGAAAACGAGCTTCACGTCATTATAGAGGAAACTTGTAAACAACTGGGGATAAGCGGTTATAGTCGTTGGGAGGAACATAAATGAGCTACACCAAAGAGCAAATAGAACAGCTCTGGAAAGAAAGCGTGCGGCGTGAAGAAAACCTCATTGCCGAATACAAACGAACACATGCTATTCCCAGCAGAGGAACGATTTCTACGCCGGAAATTCAGGCAGAACGCGCCGAACAGAAACGCTTATACGGTGAGTATCTCAAAGCCCTTGCACAAAACTGAAAATGATTGAACCACGATGCAAACCGCACCGTGGTTTTCTTTTACCCCCAAAAAAGAAAGGAAAGCATCATGAAGAAAATCTTTCTCGTCCTTGCGCTGGCTGCATCCATCCTGTTGTGCGGCTGTTCCAGTGAGGCTGACAAGGCCAACTACAACATTTCCAAGCAGGCGGACTACTTCGAGAGTGAGCGTAAAATCACCGTCTACAACGCCCGCACTGATAAGGTCATCATGGAGGCCGAGGGCTATATGTCCATCTCCAACAACTCGAACAACGAGTTGGTCTGCACGGTGAAAGTCGGCCCCGATACCTACCGCAAGAACTACATCTATCTGAACGACTACACCATGTATGTGGTCGAGGACATCACTGGCACTCATACCGACCCGTACCACTATAAACTGTACTTCCACACGGACATCCTGCCGAGTATCGAAGTCAAGCCGTAACCCTTTTTCCAATACTTTCAGCACGATGCACCTGCACCGTGCTATTTTTATGCCCTTTGCGGCCGCATGAGGCCAAAGAGGGCGCAATCAGTCTACCTGCGGACTTAACAATGCAGGGGCAACGAGTCACAGCGACGACTTAAAACGCTTAGTTGCAACACAGGAGGCAACCCATGAAAACCACTGAACTCAAGGAGCTTGGACTGAATCAGGAGCAAATCGATGCAGTCTTCAAGCTCAACGGCCTTGACGTGGAAAACGCCAAAGCTCCCATCGCTGCGCTGACGGCAGAGCGCGACGACCTGAAAACACGCCTTGCGACTGCGGAGGACACCCTGAAAGGCTTCGACGGCAAGTCTGCCGATGAAGTCAAGGCGGAGATCGCCCAGTACAAGAAGCAGGCTACGGACGCCGAGAAGAACTTCCAGCAACAGATGACCCAGCGTGACCAGTCCGACTGGCTCAAGGGCAAGCTGGATGAGTACGGCGTCGCATCTCCCTACGCACGCCGCCAGTTGTCCGCCGATGTCTGCGACGAGAAGAACGGCCTCAAATGGCAGGACGGCGCATTTCAGGGCTTCGACGATTTCATGAAAAAGGCCAAAGAACAGGATGCCGGGCTGTATCAGACTGCGGAGGAAAAAGCAGCAGCCGAGAAGCAGAAAGCTCTCGAGGAAAAGGCTCCCAAGTTTCTGAACCGCACCGGCAGCACCACCCCGTCGGAACACAAGTACGTTCCGCCCAAGATTTTCTGATGAAAGGAAGATTACATTATGGCAAGAATTCAGTCTCTCAACATCCTCACTACCGAGTCCGGTAAGGACTATTTGGCCGAGCTGTATGGTAAGGTCATCGAGAACGTGCAGAAGGAGCTTATCTCTTCCGGCATGAAGAACATGGATCTGTCCGGAGACCCGGAAGCAGGCAGTGTTGAGGCTAAGCGTTTTGCAAACGCTACCTCTGCAAAGTATGGCACTGCTCGCACTGCTGGCAAGGGCAGTCAGATCAAGGCAAAGCCTGTCACGGTGTCGATTGATACCGACAAGGAAATCGTCGAAGAGCTGGAGAAAAAGGACATCAGTCTGTATGGCGTTGACGGTGTCCTCGAGCGTCGTGCTGCAAACCATACTCTGCGCATGGCGGCAGAGCTGGACAGCGCATTTTTCACGACCGCAAGCGAGGCGGCGACTAAAGTCACTGTGACGCCGGGTCTGTCCATCGAGGATGAGCTGGAAACGATCATTCAGGAGTGTGAAAACACCTCCAACGATTTTGTGGATGGCGTGCCTCGCACCATGATGCACCTTGTTCTGTCCACCAAGTACTATGGCAAGGTGCGCAACAGCCTTGACAAGATGTCTCGCTCCAACGTGGACACCGCCGCCGAGGAGTTCCTTGCATGGCACGGCGTCGAGGTCAAGAGCTGCGTTCACCTGCCGTCCGGTTGTGACTACCTGCTGCTGGTCGATGGTGCAGTCGCACAGCCCATCATGGCGAACGCCTACACTGCGGAGAAGATTCCGCTGTCCGAGGCATTCGGTGTCAGCCTGTTCTACCATTACGGTACGAAGGCTGTTACCCCTGACCTCATCTTCAAAAAGAATCCGGACTAAGAAAAGGAGAAAAATAGACATGGCTAAGTTTATCAATGTCGTCACTGGCAACGAGCTGGAAACCGATAACAGCATCGCAATCAAACTCATGACTGACAATCCTCGCTACAAGGCGGTGGAAGAGAGCAAGAAGAGCAAGACCGCAAAGGTTGCGGTTCCTGCGGAGGATTCCTGACCGGAGGGCTGAAAGATGGCGTATGCAGACTTTGATTTCTACGAGAATGTGTATTTCGGGGATGATCTGACAGCAGCCACCGCTCCCAAATGGCTGGAACGTGCCAGCGATGCCGTGGACAATATCACGTCTCACCGGCTGGAACAGGGGATGCCCGTTCTCGAAGCCCATGTGACTCGGGTAAAAAAGGCTGTCTGCGCTGTGGCCGAGGTGCTGTACCGGGTCGATTTGCAGCGGCTTGCAGTGTCGGCCAGCAAGGACGCACAGGGCAGCATCGGGGCGGCGGTGGCATCCAAGACCTCCGGCAAGGAATCTATCTCCTATGTCCAGTCCACCGAAAGCTCTGTCTACGCAAAAGCAGCAGCCGACAAAAACGTGCTAGATGCGCTGGTCTATGCGGAGGCGGAGCGGTATCTGGCGAATACGCCGGACGTGACCGGTGTGAACCTCCTGTACATGGGGGTGAGCAGATGTGCGACCAGACGGTGACGCTGTACAACTACCATGAGCAGACCAAGCTCTGGCACACGGCAGTCTTCCGGAATGTCACACTGACCGATACCCGGTCAAGCAGTGCGTCCCAGCATGGCACGACCAGCGGCGACGCAGTAGAGCTGCTCATCCCGGCAGCAAGCAACAGGACGGTGGATGGCCTGCAATACATCGGCTCGAAGGAATATGCAGCCAGAGATTCCCCGGGCGGCTGCTTCACCTTCCGACCGGAGCAGGATTTTATCGTCGTGGGGGACTGTCCGCTGGAAGAGCCGGTCTCTGAGGACGATTACGACAACGGGCTGTATCACGAGATGAACAAGGAACGGGATGGGGTCTACCTCATCACCGCTTCTTCTTTTTACAGCCTGATTCCGCATTTTGAAGTGGAGGGGCGGTAAAATGAGCGACATTCAGTATTTTAAGGGCTATACCTGTGTTCACGGCCATTTTTACGCAGAGATTCATTTTGACCGCTTTTCCAAGCAGTTCGCTGCCGCGCAGGAGTGGCTTGCAGAACAGGTGCTGGCCGACTGCAAACCCTTTATGCCAATGGAGACCGGCAGTCTGACGCAACGCTCGTATGTGGCGGAGGGTGGCCGTAAGGTCGTCTTTCCCGGGCCGTATGCACAATATCTGTACGGCGGCGTTGTTATGGTGGACGCTCAGACCGGAAAAGGCCCGATGAAGATCCCGGACGGTTCCGGCGGCTATCTGCTGCGCTTCCGGAAGGGCGCGATCCTGAAACCGACCAGCAGGCCGCTGAACTATTCGACGACCGCGCATCCGCTGGCGACCGACCACTGGTTTGATGCGGCGAAGGCGAAGAATCTGGAATACTGGCTGAACGGAGTAAAACGAATTGGAGGCGCAGGCAAAAATGTCTACTAAACCCGTAAAATTTGATGTGGACGGCTCAGAGATCATGAGCAAAATTCTGCTCGACCTGCTCAACGCCTGCCCGGCGTTATGTGGGCGCAAAGTTGCATTCTCGACGCTGGGCGAAGATGAAGGGCTGGGCTTTTTCCCGTCAACGGGTGCAGCAATCATGCAGGATAAGGAGAGCATTACCGGCCATGTCCGGCAGGTGTGCGCATACCCGTTTGACATCGTGCTTCGCTGTGCGCCCAAGACCGAAATCGCCCGTATCCGGAACAAGGAGCTGCTGGACGCCATCGGGCGGTGGCTGGAACAGCAGACTATCATGGTGAACGGGGAACAGTACCGGCTGGAAGAGTACCCCGAGCTGACCGAAGGAACTCGGGAAATCAAAAACATTTCCCGGACGACTCCCTCACACCTGAACGCAGTCTATCAGAACGGCGTGGAAGACTGGCTCTTTTCGGGCAGTCTGAAATACCTTAATGAGTTTGACCGGTAAAAAATAACGAAAGGAAATACTATGGCACAGAAGAAAATCGAGCGCAAGTATCTGATGCACTTTGTGGATGCCGCCTTTGATGCGGACGGCACGAAGCCTAATTACGTCAAGCTGGGCGCAGACCTTGAAGAGTACAACGAGGAATTGAACCCCAGCGTGGAGTCTAAGAAGAACATCTGGGGCGAGACCGTTGTCAATCATAGCGGTTATGAGCCGCAGTCTGATGTCGACCCGTACTATGCTACCGAGGGCGACCCCTTGTACGAGAAGCTGGTAGAGATCGCAAATGAGCGTAAGGCAGGCGATTCCTGCCGCACGACCATTGTTGACGTTCTGGCAGATTCCACCGGCAAAGTCCTGTGGGCGTACCGCGAGGATGCACTGGTCGTTCCCACCAGTCTGGGCGGTGACACCTCCGGCGTGCAGATCCCGTTCTCAATCCACTACGCAGGCAACCGTGTCAAGGGCACCTGGACGGCAGCGACTAAGACTTTTGCGGCAACGGCACAGCCGACCAGCGCGAAGGTCTGATTTGAGATAATACGATAAGAACAGAGGACGGCTGACGGTGTGTTGGCCGTCCTATCTTTTTAAGGAGAAAACAGTATGGAAAACGAAAAGAACAACGTGAAAATGTTCCCTGCGGCAGCGATGGATGACGCCACTATCAACATTGATGATGGCTTGGAGAAAATCTCCATCAAGAACAAGTTCGGCCAGCAGATTGGCGTATTTTATGTGCGCCCGACGGATGTTGGCATCGTTGACCGCTATAACGACTTCGTGAAAGATGCGGATTCCATCCTTGAGCCGCTGAATCAGACGGGCATCAACCCGGACGGCACGGCAAAAGACAACGACCAGCAGGTGATGGATGCTCTGGCAGAATCCAAGAAACTCTTGTCCGAAAAGCTGGATGTCCTGTTTGGCGGCAATTTCTCGGAAGCGTTCTTTGGCTGTATGAACCCGTTCTCCATCGTGAACGGTCGCTTCTATTGTGAAAGCGCAATTGAGGCTGTGGGTGAATACATCAGCCAGCGGTTCGCCCGTGAAACGGACAAGATGCAGCTGGAACAGAAGCGTGTGGATAAGTACACCCACGGCTACAAGTCCGGCAAGCACCGGAATGGCGGCCAGCGCAAGAGGGGGAACCGTCGGTGATCGGCGAACTGCCGACCCAGCTCGAGGTCAACGGCAACTGGTGGGATATCCGCACCGACACAAAGGACGTGCTGAAAATTTTGCAGGCGTTCAATGACCCGGAGCTGAAAGAAGAGGAAAAGCTTTATGTTTGCCTGTACATTCTCTACCGAGATTTCGAGGACATGCCCCAGTCTGACTACGAGGCTGCATACAAGGCGGCAGCGGAGTTTCTGGATTGCGGTATGAAGTCGGACAAAAAGCAGGGAAGACCCTCTCCGCGCACGATGGATTGGGAGCAGGATGCCCCCATCTTGTTCCCGGCCATCAATGCCGTTGCAGGCCGTGAGGTGCGCAGCATCCCACATCTGCACTGGTGGACGTTCATGGGCTACTTCATGGAGATCCGGGAGGGCGTCTTTGCGCAGGTGATGGCACTTCGCAGCAAAAAGGCGAGGGGAAAGAAGCTGGAAAAGTGGGAGCAGGAGTTCTGGGCCGCAAATAAAGATATCTGCGTTCTGGCTCCCCGTCTGACAAAAGAGGAACAGGAAGAACGAGATCGCATCAACAAGATGTTCAGCTAAGGAACAGGAGGCGAAAGCATGGCAGGACAGGCGGACGGCGGCGTTGTCGTGGACACCGAGCTGCAGACCGAAGGTTTTGAGAAAGGCAGCAAAGAGATGCAGCGTGCCATCGACTCGCTGCGGAAGAAGGTCGACGGCCTTGCCCCGACCATGAAGAAGGCGGTGCAGGGCAGTGCCAGCGCACTGCAATCCTTTGACGGCAAGGTTGCGCCGCTGCAGGAAGACATTGCAAAAATTGAGGAGAAGATGGCATCTCTGGGGCGGATGAGGATTCCGACCGAAGATTATGCGTGGCTGCAAAAGAATCTGAAAGAAGCCGAAAACAGTCTGGGAAGACTGCTGGACAGGCAGGCCATGATGAAAGAGACGGGTGTAAACAAAAACTCGAAAGCATGGCAGAACTTACAGTACAGAATCGGCATGACGAACCGTCAAATCGCGGATTATAAGGACGAAATGCAGTGGATGGAGAACGAAGGTACGGCCTTCATCAACGGCAAGGATGTGTCCGGTTATTCTCAGATGCAGGAAGCCTTTTCCGGGGCGACCGAAAAGCTGGGCGAGATGACGCAGCAGGCGCAGAAGTGTCGGGAAGAGCTGCAAACCAAAGCGTTTGAAAAGACCAATCAGCAGTTACAGCTTTCCATCAGCCAGTTGCAGCGAAAGGTGAACGCACTTACTCCGGCAGTGCAAAAAGCTATGAGAGGCAGTGCGAGCGCACTGGACACCTTTGATGGGAAAGCCCAGATGCTCCAAGAAACTATCCGCAGGATCAAAGAGCAGATGGCGGCTCTGGCAAAAATGAAAGTTCCTCAGGCTGGTAAAGAGCCTGTCGATGGAGCTGATACATCGGAATATGAGGAACTGGAAAAAGCCCTGAACAGTGTCACGGACAAGCTGGACACCATGATGCAGAAGGTGGAAAAGAGCCAGACTGCATGGTCGAAGTTCAGCAACGTCCTGCGCAATGGAGCGGTGAAGGGCTTAAAGAGTCTGGTTTCCAATGTGGCGAAAGGCGCGGCAGCAATGCTGGGCCTTTCTTTGCGTGCAAACAAGGCTCATTCCAGCTTCGATAATGGTTTGAAGAGCCTGCTTCGCTACGGTGTCGGCGTCCGCAGTCTGTTTGCCCTGATGAGCAAGCTGCGCTCTGCGCTGGCGAACGGCTATAAGAACCTCGTGCAGTATTCCGACCAGACGAACACAGCAATTTCGTCCATACGGTCGGCATTGACTCGGCTGGAAAACAGCCTTGCGACGGCGTTCAACCCCATCATCACTGCTGTTGCGCCTGCCCTTGTCCAGCTCATCAACCTGATTTCGGAGGCAGTATCCCGTATTGGGATGCTGACCGCCGCTCTGACCGGTGCAAAGACCTTCACAAAGGCAAAGACGATTCAAGAAGACTATGCAAAGAGTCTCGATAAAACGTCGAAGTCAGCGGACAAAACCAAAAAAGCTCTGGCTGGTTTCGATGAGCTGAACATTCTGGATGATAAGGATACCGGTGCATCGAAAGATGATGGTTCGGTTGACCCCTCCAAAATGTTTGAGGAAGTTCCCATTGATAGTTCCATCGGCGACTTTGCACAGCGACTCAAAGATGCGTTCGAGGCCGGAGACTGGGAAGGACTCGGAACGCTGCTGGGCGAGAAAATCAACAGCTTGGTGGAAAGCGTTGACTGGAAAGCATGGGGCAAGCGGCTTGGTAAAGGTTTGAATGCTGCCATCCAGATCCTCTATTACACTATCGACACTGTAAACTGGGTGAACATTGGACGGCATCTGGGAGAGACCATCAATGGCATTGTTGAGGAAGTTGACTGGGATAAATTCGGCAGACTTCTCGCAAAGCGTTTCACAGTTGCGCTGGATGTTGCTGGTGGATTTCTGAAAGAACTGGACTGGACGAAGGTTTTAAATGCCTTTATCCACAGCTTCACAGGCTTCTTCGATGAACTCAAGGACTGGCTGGAAAGCAAGGACTGGAAAGAAATCGGCCAGACCGTCACGGCCAAACTGTCGGATGCGCTGCAAAATGCAGACATCGGAGAAGCGACAAGAGCGTTCTCGCAGTTTATCGCAACGGCAATAACGTCTGTGGCGAGTTTCCTTGATGGTGTCGACTTTGCGCAAGTCGTTCTTGATATCATCGGATTCTTTGTGAACGCGGTTTCCGGCGTTGACTGGGCGGCACTTGCAGAAGCTTTCGGATATGCGCTTGGCGTAGCAATCAAGAAATCAGTTGAGTTTCTGGCAGATATCGCGGAATATGTTGTATCGGCAATAGTTGGATATTTTAAAGCCAAAATTGACGAAGGGCCATTTGAAAGCACCGGCGCAAATTTCATCTATGGAATCCTTAAAGGAATCGAAGATGCCTTAGAAGGTATTGTAGGCTGGATTTACAATAATATTTTCAAACCTATTTGGGATGGAATCTGTTCAGCCTTTGGCATCCACTCTCCCTCCAAGAAGATGATGGAGATTGGCGGCTACATCGTCGAGGGTCTGATAGAGGGCATCAAGGCACTGCCCGGAAAGCTGAAAGCTAAGTTTGACGAGGCGGTGGAGAAGGCGAAGGAATTTGCAGCTGCCATCATCCCAAAAGTCAAGAACGGCGTAGGAGATGCCGTCACGCAGGCAGTCGATAAAATCAAGAGCTTTCCCGGTGACGTCAAGAAAAAACTCGATGATACAGTCGATAAGGTCAAAACTTTCGCAACGAACTTTAGAGACAAGCTGAAAGCAGCGGCTTCGGACGCTGTGGAAAAAGCAGTTGATAAGGTGAAAAGCCTGCCGACGGACTTCAAAAAGAAGTTCGACGACACGCTTGAAAAGGCAAGAAAGTTTGCTACCGACCTGAAAGACAAGGTGAAAGAGGGCGCGGAAAAGGCCGTCACGGAAGCGACCGACAAAATCAAAAATCTCCCCACTAAGCTGAGAGAAAAGTTTGATTCGGCGGTCACGAACGCAGAGAAGTTCGCATCCTCGATCATCTCCAAAGTCGGCGGCGGTGTGAAGAACGCTGTGTCGGATGCTGGCAAGGAAATCACGAGCCTGCCGACTAAAATCAAGGAAAAGCTCGATACGGTTATTACCAACGTGTCCTCGTGGGCGACTACACTGGTGTCGAAGTTCAAGGATGCTGGACGGTACGCTCTGGAAGGCATCATCACGGGCATCAGCGAAAAGATGGATGCCGTCAAGACAGCCATCAGCAATGTCGGTACAGCACTGATAAACACCTTCAAGAACCTTCTGGGTATCCATTCGCCATCTACGGTGTTCAAGGATTTGGCAGGTTTTATCGCTGCTGGTCTGACAGAAGGCTTGGATGGCTCTCACGAGGATGTAGAAAACGCCGCCCGGGAGCTGGGTGAAGCAGCGGTCGGTGCGGCGGAAGATGCAATCGAAGATGTTGGAACAACGACAATTCAGCGCATCAAAGACAACCTCGACAAGATAGAGGAAGCCTTTGACGATGACACCGGTCTCGGCAAGCTGTCGAACCTCATCAATGACATGTTCAGCGTTGACTGGGAAGACATCAGTGTTGACGACATCACCGGTCTGGCAGGCGACGTGTCCAAGCTCCTGTTTGATAGTCTGGACACCGACGTCCGGGAAGCTGCATCAAATTTCGCAGTAACATCTCTAGGCTACCTGAACAAGGCTTATGAGGAAAAAGGACTGGCAGGTATGGCTGACGCTGCGAAGAGCATCGTTGCGAGCCTGTCCAAGAACCTTAGTGCAAACATGGGCGGACTGGTGACGCAGGGAACGACTATCATCAGCCAGCTGAAAAACGGAGTACTCAGTGCGCTGGGCGCGTGCAACCTGAAATTGGTTGCCATCGTGGGCGTTGTCGGCTTGATTGCTGCGGCCATCGTCGGCGCATGGAACAACAGTGAGGCGTTCCGCGATGCCGTTATTTCTGCTCTGAACTTGATAAAAACGACTGTGACGAATGTCATTAAGGCTGCAAAACAGGCCCTAACACCGTTCATCGACCTTGTAAAAAAGTTCCTGAGCAATGTACAAAGTTTGCTGCAGCGGTTGTTTGAGTTCATCGGGCAGATTTTCGCACAGATCATCCAGTGGGTCACCCCAGTCATTTCCATCATCGGACAGTTCCTGGAGAACATGTTCGGAATTCTGGGTCAGATCGTGACCTACATTTCCAGCATGTTAGAGCCTATTGTTGATGGCCTGTTTGATGTGCTGTCAACTATTTTTGATGTCTTGGAAGACATCTGGGGAAACATTGTCGACGCGCTGACTCCGGCCTTCAATGCAATTTGGGAAGTCGTCTCGAACATCCTGAAGACCATCACCGACTTGTTGTCGGCTCTGGTAACGGCCCTGAAACCGGCGGTCGATGCTCTGGCGTCGGCATTTGGAAAAATCTTTGAACTTATCAGCAAGGTGATTTCGGCGGTGGCAGAGGCATTGTCGCCGGTGATTTCGGTGATTGCGAACGTCTTCGGCACGATTTTGACGGTTATCGTCCAAATCGTAAACGTCATGGTGCAGGCACTCGCACCGGTGATTCAGCTCATCGGGCAGGTGCTGGGAACGATTTTCACCGTTGTGGGCGGTATCGTCTCGGCGGTGGTAGATTTCCTGGAGCCAGTCATAGACGTTATCTGCAAGGCTATCGCAGGCATTGCGGATATTCTGAAAAATATCGCGAATGTGTTCATTGTCGTGATAAACGGCATGATTTCCGGCGTGGAAGGATTCATCAACTTCTTTATCGCAGGTATCAACGCAATTGTTCAAGCACTGAACAAAATCAGCATCGACATTCCGAAATGGATTCCGGGAATTGGCGGACAGAAGTGGGGCTTCAATCTCTCTGAAGTGCAGGAGGTGTCGTTTGGCCGCATCAAAGAATTTGCGGATGACGATACCACGAAGAACGAAACAAATCTCTCGTCTGCCAGCAGCACACCGACGTCGAGCGAGATTACCAAGGCTCTGGCAGCGATAAAGGCGGAGCAGGATGATACTTCGACGGAAAAGCAGAATGACATGCTCGAAAACATCATGGACAGCCTGTCGGAGATCACCCAAAAGGCGGATTATGCAACGCCATCGGTCGCAAGCGGCTCGACGACTCCGTACAGTGTGGCAGCGGCCGCAGCGGAAAATGAAGCCCTGATGAGCAAGATGTCTGACCAGATGGAGTATTCCCACAACAAGCTCAGTCAGGTCATTGTGCAGGCCATCGGCAGCGCAACCAACAGCATCTGTGCGGCTGTGGAGCAGTACAGTGGCGTGGAGGTGAAACTCAATGCGGACAGCATCGCACAGAACACTGTGGACTATATCAACCGCAAGACCCGGATGCTTGGCACGTCGCCGTTGCTGAACCCGAAAGAAGTGTAAAGGAGGGAAAACTAGATGAAACCGGTTTTTAAAATCGGAAGCCATGATTACTCAAAGTGGGTCGCGGAACTTACACCGACGTCCAATGACGTGGACTCGTCTAAATCAGGCCGAAACACAATGGACGCCCTCATGGTGCGCAATAAAATCGGTGCGAAGGATAAGTGGTCGGTGACGATGCTGACGATACCGGAAGATGTCGCATCTCAGCTGTCCAAAGACCTCAAGCAGACCTTTTTTCAGGCGACTCTGCTTGACCCGGACTCGAACCGATATCTGACGAAATCGTATTACTGCGCTTCCCGGCCTTTCGGTGTGCAGCAGTACGAAAAGACGAGCGGCAAGACGTTTTATGTCGGCATGTCGTTCAACATCACGGAACAATAAAGGAGGAGATGGCTCTTGCGCCACCGGTCAAAAGAATGGACGAGGCTTGCAGCGCGCGGACAGTTCAACTTTGACGCCCGGGCAGTCATTGCAGGCAAAGAATATTACCGCATAACGGCACCGCAAATCAGCCACAATCTCGCAACAGACCCTCTCAGCATCGGCAACTGTAATGCCGCATCCCTGAAACTGACGGTGCTGTTGGAGGATGGCGAAGAGATACCGGAAGCGGCCGAAGTGAAAATCATCGGTCGTCTCACGGACTTGGATATCACGACTTCGACGGAGGTTTTGCCGTTCGGTACTTACTGGGTGGATACCTGCACACAGACGGAGAATCTGTACACCCTGACCTGCTATGACGCCATGCTCAAGACCTCGCAGGCGATGGTCGATGAAACGAGCAATAAAGCCGACTGGCCGAAGACCATGACGAAGGTTGTGCAGGAGATCGCGGCGAGAATCGGCGTCGGCATCGACCCCAGAACGCGCATCAATCAGGGGCCGAACTATATGGTTCCGTATCCGGAGGCCTACACGATGCAGCAGGTCTTGGGTTGGATCGGTGCCTGCAACGGCGGCAACTGGACGATCACGGACGAGGGCCTGCTCCGGCTGGTCGCCCTGACCGCACCCCCAGATGAGACGTATCACATCGTTGACAGCGACTATAACGACATCGTGACCGCAGGCGGCGACACGCTGGTGTGGGCAATGTCCGATGATAGCACTACGGCTGTACCGGAAATCGGGCTTCCTGTGGAATCTCCGATTCAGCAGTCCTATCCCATCATCGACGATAAATTCAACAGAATCATGACGTCGGATGGTTTTCTGCTGGTCTATGATGAAGCCGGTTCAATTCAAGCCGAACAGGGATTGCTTCATATCCCTATTGTTCGGGGTGACCTTTCAACGGGCAAACGGCTGAAAGTCTCCGGCATCCTTATGACCGACGAGGACGGCAATTCCTACGCAAAGGGCGACGACAGCGGCTTTGTGATAGAAATCGACGGCTGCCCGTATGCCTGCGCTGGTATCTGCGCTGACCTGTATAAAATGCTCGTCAATGTGGAGTATGAACCGTTTACAGCTCCGGATGCTGCATTTGACCCGGCGGCGGAACTGGGCGATCAGGTGGAAATCGGAGATAAAGTCCATAGCTCTATCTACGAGATGAATACTACTCTGGATATCGGATACGCATGCACTATCAGCGCACCGACCAACAGTGAGACGACCCGGCAGTATCCCTACCTGAAAGGCAAGGACAAGAAAATTGAAGATGCCTTGAAAAATGCTGAAAAAGCACAGGCTGATGTGGACGCTCTTGAACCCAGAGTGACTAAGGCCGAAGCATCCATCACCCAGACGGAGACCGAAATTTCCCTGAGAGCAACAAAAGAAGAACTTTCTGATGCTGTAACGGACGCCAAAGCTTACGCCGATGCACAGTTAAAAATCTCTGCGGAAGAGATAAGCTCGAGCGTTTCCAAAGGCTATGCAACAAAGGCTGATCTCGGTAAGACCAACGACAATTTAAATAGTCTGAAAAACAGGGTAACTACTGCGGAGACAAACATCAAGCAAACGGCAGAAGAGATTACCCTCAAGGCCAGTAAGACAGAGGCCAAAGGCTACGCCAATACCGCTGAGAGCAATGCTAAGTCGTATTCTGACGCACAAATCAAAGTGTCTGCGGATGAAATCAAGCTGGGCGTTGCCAAGACCTCGCACGACCCTCTGAACCATGCACAGCTGAATAAAGATACTGCGAGCGCGTGGGGATTCACTGCTGCGGACGAAGCAGATGGTGTGTGGTACACCATGAAGACGCTCAAGCGGCTGACCCTCATTTCTGACCCCTTCACTTGCAAGGGCGGTGAGGAATTGAGAGTAAGAGCGACCGTCAACACGACGGTTAAGGGTAACAGCAGCAACGGCGGTACGGACAGCACCTACCGCAATATCTCCTTCATGATTATTGGTGCAGATGGAAACGGCAAGGACAACTACTGGCCGACGACCGCTACTGTCTCGAACGGCACCAAAGAAATCGACAGCACTGTGAAGCTGTCCGCTGCGGTACGCTTCTTCCGGGTCTACATCTACATTGACTCTTACGGCAACTTCTCCGGCACGCTGAAACTGAAAAACATCGAGGTATCGAAGGTCGGTGCGCTCGAAACCAGAATCAGCAAAGCAGAAACCAGTATCACCCAGAACGAGAACGATATCACTCTCAGAGCGACCAAGAGTGAAGCGCAGGGTTATGCAACTAATGCTGAGAAGAACGCCAAGACCTACGCAGATGCACAGCTGAAAATCTCTGCTAACGAAATCAGTACGAAGGTAACAGCTGCACAGAACACCGCAAATAGTGCGCAGGCTGATGCAAATGCACTCAAGACTCGAGTTGAAAAGGCAGAAACCAGCATCAAGCAGACAGCCAGCGATATCACCTTAAAAGCCAGCAAGACCGAAGCGCAGGGATATGCGAACAGTGCGAAGGACTCTGCTGTATCTGCGGCTAAGACCTACACTGACGCACAAATCAAAGTGTCGGCGGATGAAATCAAACTGGGCGTTGCCAAGACCTCGCACGACCCTCTGAACTATGCACAGCTGAATAAAGATACTGCGAGCGCATGGGGATTCACTGCTGCGGACGAAGCTGATGGTGTGTGGTACACGCTCAAGACCCTGAAACGAGATACCAGTATTTCTAATACCTTTAGTTGCGAAGGTGGAGAAAAATTGCGTGTGCAGGGAACTATTAGTACCACTGTAAAAGGCAACTCCAGCAACGGCGGCACGGATAGCGCATATCGAAACTGTTCGATTATGATTCAGTGCTGTGATGCCACATACAAGAATTATTCTTGGCCTTGCTCTGCAGCTGTATCGAATTCTACACAGAAAATAGACAGCACTATCACTCTTCCGACCACTGCAAGATACTTCAATATTTTTGTTCATATTAACTCTTTTGGCAATTTCTCTGGCTCGATAAAGGTCAAGAACATTGAAGTATCAAAAGTTAGCGCATTGGAATCTCAGCTCAAGATAACCTCTGAAGAAATCAAAGGCGAAGTCAAAGGTCTGACTGACAGAATGGGGAAAGCGGAGACATCTATCACCCAGACCAAGAGTGACATCACTCTGCGTGCAAACACAGCCGAAAAGAACGCTAAGGACTACTCTGACGCCCAGCTCAAAATTACAGCGGACAGCATCAACTCCACCGTAAAAGGGTTGAGCGATCGAATGGGTAGTGCCGAAACATCTATCAATCAAACCAAGAACGACATTACTTTAAAGGCCAGTAAGACCGAAGTAACGACTGCCAAAAATGAAGCAATCAGCACCGCTGCGAAGGACGCTACCACAAAAGCAAATACCGCTCAGACAAACGCGGTCAACGCTGTTACAAAGTATACGGATGCACAGATTCAGACACTCGCCGGAGAAATCAACCTGAAAGCATCTCAGAAGTCTGTAAATGATTTGAGTGGTCGTGTGGATTCGGCAGTGGCGTCCATCAACGTAAATGCTGGTGCAATTGAAATGAAAGCGTCCAAAACGGAAGCTCAGGGGTATGCGAACAAGGCCGAGAGCAACGCGAAAACGGCTGCGGCAAGTGATGCGACCACAAAGGCCAACAATGCCAAAACTGCGGCAATCAACGCAGCGGCAACAGATGCTTCAAACAAAGCAAATGCTGCTGAGAAGAACGCGAAAAACGAGCTGTACAGCATGATGACATTCACTGCGGATAGCGGCTTGGTTATCACCCATAGCGGTTGGAGTGGTAAAGTCCAAATCACCGGTCAGAACATACAGGTCATTCGTGGAAACAACAAAGTTATTGTCAACGACAGCGGCATTTCCATCACGGACGGAACTAGCAGTTGTTCTATCGGTACGAGCGGTGTTTCTATCACGGATAGCAAAGGCAGTGTCAATATCAACTCTGGTGCGCTTACTTTCAAAGGCGTCAAGAACAACGTAGAACTGTTCAAAAATGATGCTACGACCTATGCTGCTCAGACTTATACCGTAGATTTGTCGAAGTATGCTGCTATCCTTGTCACCTTCCGCAGTAACAAAGGCGGCACTTGGTTTGCAGGCGGCGGCAACGCCGGTCTGGTTTCGATGATTGTTCCTGTCAATGGTATCGAGATGAGCATGGTTTATCCGTGGAATACCGTTCATAAGCGTAGTATCACGGCCTATACAAATAAAATTGTTTTTGGAACAGGATATCAACGAACTTCTCGCTATACGACAGGCATCGTGAACTATTTTGATTTGCAAGACCCTGTCTCGGATGGCTGGAAAGAGGATGATACCAAATGTGTTCCTTATAGAATTTACGGATTTCTGTAAAGAAAGGCAGTTATGAAGTACGAAGGTTTTAAGTGGAAATGTAAAATCAGCGCAGATGGCCGATTGTATAACGGTGCATGGATTCATGAGAGCGTTATGCCTGACCCTCTGCCGGAAGACGAAATTACCTTTGATGAATTTCCCGAGACGGACAACGGCGGTGCGGATTATATCTGGGATGGCGAGACGCTGACATACAGTCCGCAGGAAAAATCAGAAGAAAATGAAGAGGAGATAACGTATGGCTGAAAGAAGAATTCAGGACTTTGCGGTTGCAGCAGATGCACAGGATGAGGATCTGCTGCTTGTATCCTCGAACGGCGAAACATATACAGTTACAGTAAAAACTCTGAAAGACTCTTTGCAGAGAGGCGACGGCATCAGCGACAATGCAAAAAATCTCATTTTGTCGCTGTTTGAAGGTGCAGCATATGGAAACTCTTCCATGCAGTCTGTTCTCAATTCACTTAAAGCAGAATGGAATGGGTCAAGCGGCGGCAGTTCCGGTGGCGGTTCTACCACAGTTGCCGTTCAGAGTGTCAGTCTGTCTCGCTCGACCCTCAGCCTGACCGCAGGCAACAGCTCGACCCTCACGGCCACCGTTTCACCCAGCAACGCCACCAACAAGACTGTCACATGGAGCATTTCTCCCAGCGGTTATGCGTCGCTGTCCTCTACCAGCGGCAGCAGCGTGACCGTCACTGCATCTAAAGCAGGCAGCTGTACTGTTATTGCCACCGCAGGCGGTAAGAGTGCAAATTGTTCTGTGAGCGTGTCTGCATCGTCTGGCGGCAGTGGCGGTTCCACTGGTGGAACTGATATCTCTGGTGAAACTCCGGTGTATAAGCTGGCAGCAGCCAAGACCTTTACCGCTGCAAATAAAGATTACATTGATACCGGAGTCAAATTGTTCGCAACTGTCGACCCGAAGCCGTCGTGGACGATTTTGATGGAAGTTCAGGGTAATAACTTGGCCGCTGCAACTGACACTTACGTTCTTGCGCATTGTATGGAAGAAACTAAGCCGTGGCCGGGTTTAAGCATTGCTGTCTGGGGCAATTCCGGCTTGGGTATGAATTTGTACACCAGTTCTTGTCTGACTTCCTCGCTTTCGGTGCTGAATAGTCGCTCAATTAAAATCGGTATCGTGATCAGCGGTTCGACTTTGACGACTCGAACCAATTCCGGCGCAACAGAGTATACGAGCCTTACATATGCTCCATCGACTGCTGTGGACAAGAGCCTGCTTATCGGTGCTTATCAGCAGAGTGACGGCACGAAAGGCCGGTTCTTTAATGGCACGGTGCATCAATTCATGGTCTTCAATAAAGCACTGGATGTCAGCACTGTGGAAGGTTGGATCAATGGCTAAGGAGGGCAAATGAATATCTATACCTTTTCTGGCTCTTCGTTGACGGAATCCTTTGCACTAGCAGGACAGCGGCTTATTGCGGCATATGACCTTTCCGGAAGGGTCATATGGCAGGCAGAAGCTCTGGACAAAAATTTCGCTGGTTCCTATACGAAGTGGCAGTTCCGAAAGGATGGCGAAACTGACTGGCAGACTGTCACCATTCCCCACGATTGGAGCATCCGGAACAATTTCAATGCCAAATCTCCGTCCACCTACGAGGGCGGCTATCTGGATGGCGGAGACGCATGGTATCAGACCAGTTTCGAGGTTCCTGCCGCCCTTAAAACCAAGCGCACGTTGCTCTATTTTGATGGCGTGTACATGGAAAGCACCGTCACTCTGAATGGCGTAGAGCTTGGCAAGAACTACAATGGCTACAATCCATTCTGGTTTGATGTGACCGATAAACTGACAAGCGGTATCAATTATCTGACGGTCTTTGTCAGGAACAAACAACCGTCGAGCCGCTGGTATTCTGGTTCTGGAATCTATCGCCCGGTGTATCTGCTGGCAACTGAAAGTTCAGGATATGCGGCGGATAAGCTCGCTATTACCTCACCGAACCTTGAAGCAGAACACGCTGGAACTGTACAGACCACTGTATCCTGTAAACTGTACAATTTTGGAGCGGCAAGCAGTAAGACCGTCAAAATCTCCATCCGGAAGAGCGGAACAGAGGTTGCTCAGACCAGCAAATCTATCACGCTGGCGGCAGGCGCAAACAATGTCAGCCTGACAGTGGGCGTGTCTGCTCCTGCTCTGTGGGATATCGGAAAACCGAATCTCTATACCGCCGTCATTCTGGTTGGTGGTACAGAAGTCGGCAGCGGCGTTTTCGGCTACCGGTACACGAAGTGGGATGTGGATACCGGTTTCTGGCTGAACGGCAAGAACCTCAAAATCAAAGGTGTCTGTATGCACCATGACCTCGGCTGCATCGGCGCAGAGGTCAACAAGTCGGCGATGGAACGTCAAATCGACAGCATGGTGGAGATGGGTGCAAACGCTATTCGCCTGACTCACAATCCCAGCAGCACGCTCTTTTTGGAACTGTGCCGGGATAAAGGCGTAATGTGCGTTGAAGAGCTGTTCGACAGCTGGACTCGTGCAAAGAAAAAATATGATTTTGCGCAGTATTTCAATGCGCATTATCAGGAAGTCGTTGATACGACCCTCTGGCGAAGTATTAACAATCCGGCTATCATCATGTGGTCGCTGGGCAACGAGATCAACGGCGGCAATAACGAGCTGGGGTATACGGCAGATGAAGCGGCCACAGCCTGCAAAAAGCTTGTCAGCGCAGTCAAGGCAATCGACACGACCCGGCCTGTCACTCTCGGACAGAACTACCAGAACACCGACAGCGGCGTGTTCCGAAACGCAGTCAATCCGTTGGTGGATGTCTGCGGCGTGAACTATAACGGCAACGACGTGTCAGTCCCTCATGCGCTTGGCAAACCTGTATACGGCTCCGAAACAACGTCTGCGCTATCCTCTCGTGGCGTTTACAAGCATGACGAAACGAATTTGCAGTGTTCGAGTTATGACGATGACGTGGTTTCGTGGGGCAATTTTGCAGGTGTTGCGCTATACCATCACATGGTACGGAACACCTATTCTGGCGGTATGTTCGTCTGGACAGGATGGGATTACATCGGCGAACCTACGCCATTCAACAAATACCCGACAAAATCCAGCTATTTCGGCATCTGCGACCTTGCCGGTTTCCGGAAGGATATCTATTACATGTATCAGAGCCGCTGGACGACCACACCGATGATTCACATCGTCCCGATGAACTGGGATAACTGGACGGTCGGTGATAAGGTTGCTGTCTATCTATATACCAACTGCCCGACAATGGAGCTGTTTCAGGATGGTGTATCGCTTGGCAAGAAGAATCAGTATAACCTCGATGACCGCTACCGGTTCAAGTACGAGGTAACGTTCAAAAAAGGTACTCTGACTGCCAAAGGCTACGATTCCAGCGGCAGCGTTGTCGCCACGGATACAGTCAAGTCTTCTACCGATACTCCTGCGAAACTGTCTCTGTCCAGTTACAAGCCAACTGTTGCTGTCAGTACCGATGACCTTGTGTTTATCACCTGCGACGTACTGGATACCAATGGAGTGATGGTTCCGACAGCATCCAACAAGGTGATGTTCACAGTCGTTGGCGGCACAGTCCTCGGTACGGATAACGGTAATGCCGCCTGCGTGGAAAATATGCGTGGCAACACGAGAAGTGCGTTCAACGGCAAGTGTCTGTGTGTATGCCGACACGACGGGAATACTGGCACAATGACGGTAACGGCCAGAGCGGATGGCCTGACGGCAGGAAGCGTTACGGTGAAGAAAGTTTAAAGGAGAGACAAGATGCTGACAGTTAATGTAGATATTGCATCATCCGGCGCAGTTCATGCTGGAAACAGCAATTTCCCGATTTTCGGTTACGCCCGGAACTCTGGTATCTATGCGCTGGCTGTTGCCACCAGCGGTGAATGGGAAGGAATGGCAGTTCGGGCGTTCTGGCATCTCCCGGGTGGAGAAGACCCTCCCTCTTCTCTGGTTGTGGACGGTCTGGTGGAAGTTCCTGCGCTCGTCACCGCAACGCCGGGTGTGGGCTGCATCACCTTCGAGGGCAGCGACGGCACCCGGACACTTACCAGCGCAGACTTGCCCTATCGGGTCAGCGCAAACAGCGGTGTTGATGATGGTACTATGCCAGAGCCAAATACTCCGGCATGGCAGGAATTCATTAACGCATATCTGAGCGGTGGTGGTTCTAGTGGTTCGTCTGGCGGAATCGCATCACTCAAAATTGGTACAGTCACGACCGGCGACACCGCCAGTGCATCTATTGTAGGCAATAAGCTGAACCTTGTCTTGCCTCGAGGTGAGAAAGGGGCAGACGGCCTGCCCGGTAAGGATGGCAAAGACGGTGAGCCGGGCAAGGATGGACTTCCCGGCGAAAAGGGCGAACGTGGTGAACCGGGAGCCGATGGCGCACCCGGCGCAACTGGCTCCAAAGGAGACAAGGGAGACCCCGGTGCTGATGGCAAGGATGGAAGCCCAGGCGAGAAAGGTGAAAAAGGTGACACTGGCGCACCGGGTAGAGACGGTGCGGATGGCCTGCCCGGTGAGAAGGGAGAGAAGGGCGATAAAGGCGACCCAGGAACTCCCGGTAAAGATGGAGTGGCTGGCGAAAAAGGTGAGAAAGGCGACCCGGGCGAAGGCTTGACCGATACAGCCAGAACACTTCTCTTACAGCTCCTTGAGGATGCAGTCTATACCAGTCCCGGTATGCAGACTGTTCTTACCGCTCTAAAAGCAGAATGGAGCGATTCGGGAAGCGATACGCCGATTGTCATTCCCGTCAGTGCTATAAGCCTGAACAAGGCCACCTTGAGTCTAACTGAGGGTGGTTCGGATACGTTGACGGCCACAGTCTCGCCCAACAATGCCACAGATAAGACCGTAAGCTGGGACATCTCTCCTAGTGGCTATGCTTCACTATCCGCAACCACGGGTTCCAGCGTTACGGTTACGGCTTCTAAGGCAGGCAACTGCACGGTGACTGCCACCGCAGGCGGCAAGACGGCAAAATGCACTGTGGCTGTGACGGCAACGGTAATTGACCCTAATGCCCCGATCTACACGCTTGATGCAGAAAAGACTTTTGTGTCTGCCAATAAAGACAGCCTTGACACCGGAGTTGTTCTTTTTGATACAACTGCTCCGGAATTCACAATCTTGATGGACTTTAAGTCCGCAGACGATATTGTGTATAGTTCATCTGTATCGCCCTGTGTTCTTCAAGCACTGGAAGAAGACAATTCCGGACTGCATGGATTTGCTATGGCAATCTGGGGTAGTGGCCGATATGGAGTCAATTGCTACTCTGCAAGCAATCAGATCACTTCAACAGTCAATGTGAAGAAGAGAAACCGTATCGGATTCCGCTTTAAGGATGATAAGATGGACGGCCTTTTCCGCCCTGCTGAATGGGGCAATGGTGGTTCAGCGAACGGTTTTGGAGTTGGGGAAAACATTGCGATAGATAAACCGTGCATGAAGTCCTTGCTAGTAGGTGCTGCGGATGACGGCTCTCGATACTGGGATGGAACACTTTATGCAATGGAGATTTACAAGACCGCTCTTTCAGATGATGTTATAACGAAGTGGGTAAATTCGTTCCCGACGTAAGGTGGTGATTTATTTTGATTTATAACATTCAAGGAAACTCTGTTATTGCCAGCACCTGTTTCGATACGGTAGCCGACCTGAAAGCGGCAGCTGTCCATGCAGGCGATGTCATCATGACGCTGGGCTACTATGCAGCAGGCGACGGCGGTTCAGCATTCTATTCCGTTCGGGAAAAACAGGACTCCGACACCGCAGACGGCTATTCCAGCTTCGAGGTTTCTGGCCTGTTCGTCTCGCTGGTCGATGATGGCAGGGAAATCAATGTTCTGCAATGGGGTATGAAGCCGGACGGAACAACCGATAACCTTCCGGTCTTCAACGCAATTCAGTCTGCACAGCCTGCCCGGACGCTCTATTTTCCGAAAGGCGTCTATGCGTTTGCCGGTGCGCTCGTAATGGAACGCTGCTATATGCGTCTGGACAATGCGGAACTGCTTTGCACAGGCACAAACATCCTGCACTTTATCGAGATTCAGGGCAAGATGTATCCGCCTGAAACGCCGCAGGATGACATGTTTATCCGTGGCAACGGCATCGTCAACGGCAACTTTAAGGTTAACAACTGCATTACCGTCGCCCGGCAGAAACACACCGTCATCGAGGGCATCCATATCAAAAACTTCACCTCAAACGGCATCCACGGCAAAAACTGGAATACCGCCCTCAACCCGAATCTGTCCTATGAACTGGAAGTCAAGGACTGTCTTATCTCCAATGAGCTGAGTTATAGCGGTGCGGTCGGCATCTACGACACTGGCGATTCAACTTATTCGGATATTATCATCCTGAATACGAAGACAGCGATTTCGGCGACTGGCAGCAGCGTGTTCCACAATATCCATGCGTGGTGCTTCGACTTCGACAACAGCGAGAACCGGCAGGAACTGCTGGAAGGAACAGTCTTTGCGAATATTCGTGGCAATGGAACCCGGTTCTCTGACTGCTACTGTGACACCTATCAGAAAGCGTTCACGCTGGCAAACAATGTGACGCTTGCATTTATCAGTAATCTCAAGTGGTTCATCAACGGTGAAACGTGGCCGGATGGACTGGTCGGAACCGTCTTCAACACCAATTCCAGCGGAAAAGCGGCATATAAGGCGTTTGGGGTGTTTGTTCCGGGAGACTACAATACCAAGTTCTGCGACATTGACCCTGCCACGACCGACAGTGAGTTTTTCGGTGTTGTGTCCAGTGCGGTCAATGCGCCAAAATAAAGGAGTATTTCTATGGCAACAAAAACGATTCTGGATGTTAGTCGGTGGCAGGGTACCATCGACTGGAACAAGGTCAAGGCCAGCGGCCTGATCTCCGGCGTCATGCTGCGCGCAATGGGCAACAGTGCCGACGGTAAGGCCAGCAAGCCCTACATAGACCCGACCTTCGAGCGCAACTACTCGGAGTGTACTCGACTGGGGATTCCGGTTGGTGTATACGGCTACTTCAAGGCCGTCAACCAGAAGCAGGCTGACGCAGAGCTTGCAATGCTGCATAAGGCGTTGACCGGCAAGACGCTTGGGATGCCCGTGGCTGTGGACATCGAGGACAATATTTTGTCCCCCCTGAACAAGTCCAAACTCACCGATCTGGTGGCCTATGAGCTGGAACAGGTACAGAGCTGGGGCGTGTATGCCACGCTGTACACCGGCCTGTATTTCGGCCAGACAAAACTCTACCTAAGCGGTGCAGCTCTCAAGCCTTACGATGTATGGCTGGCTGCATACCGGAGTAAGAAGCCCACCACAGACTTCGTCTTCGGGATGTGGCAGTACACTCGAAAAGGCCGAATCTCGGGTATCTCCGGCGACGTTGACCTCAGCGTAGCTTACAAGGACTACCCGGCTATTATTCGTCGGGCAAAATTGACCGCTGTAAAGTGAAAGGAATCTGAATATGAAAAACGAACTCTGTACCATCATCGGCATCGTCGGCGGCGCGGTCGCCTCTTACTTTGGCGGCTGGGATGCTGCCCTTCAGACCCTCGTCATCCTAATGGCCGTGGACTACATCACCGGCCTGATCGTCGCCGGGGTCTTCCACACTAGCCCCAAGACCAAGACCGGCGCGCTGGAATCCCGTGCAGGCTGGAAAGGTCTCTGCCGCAAGGGTACCACCCTGCTGGTCGTCCTTGTCGCCTGCCGCCTCGACGCGATCATCGGGTCGAGCTTCGTTCGGGACGCTACCGTGATTGCCTTCAGCTGCAACGAGGCAATCTCCATCGTCGAGAACGCCGGTCTGATGGGTATCCCCATCCCGGCAGCAGTCAGTAAGGCAATTGACGTCCTCAAACAGAGAGCGGATGTCAACAAAGAATCTGAGTAAAATTTGAGCCGCAGTTCCTATCACAGGGCTGCGGCTCTTTTTGTTTGACATGTTTCAGCTTGTTTCGACATGTTACAACGCATTTGACACATTCTGACTTTTTTCGGTTAGAGTTGACATGTGAAAGGATGTGTAAATCATGACTACCACTGAACTGTCAACTCAACTGGATACCGTTTTGCGGCCTCTCGGAATCGTCCGGAGCATGAAATCTTACCGAATCCTCTGCGACTGCATCTTCCGGATTTGTAAGCAGGAAGACCGGCTCGAGGCCGTCCAGAAAGAAGTCTATACGCCCGTCGCTCAACAGCACTGCTGTCACTGGTCGTCTGTACAGAGTGCCCTCCGGCGTGCATCAAAGGTCGCGTGGGAGACGAACCCGGACTATGTGCGACAGCTGGCAGGGTATCCATTGAATGGTTGCCCGTCTGCCGTACAACTCTTAGAGATGATTTATAACGCTGTTGTCCGTGGATGACAAAAGGAACTTCCATACAAATTTTTGATGACAACGCAGCGGACGTTTGACAATACAAAAATTGAGCGTCAAAGTATCGAGAAGAGCAGCCTTCGGCCTGAAAACAAGCCCTTTTAGAAATCAAAAAAGAAAAAGTGGGGTAGAAAGTGGGGTAATAACAAAGAAAAGTGCGCCACTTCTTAACGAAATGACGCACTTTTCTACTGGTGGAGGCGATGGGAGTCGAACCCATGTCCGAAAAGAGTTCAGCGTAGGTGTC
>ERZ808240.422-NODE-422-length-56537-cov-6.340020_pt1 | contig 56537 bp, 41 predicted proteins | sample MGYA00521084_ERZ808240 | MGnify/ENA primary metagenome ERZ808240 (study PRJEB31516, sample SAMN03275571) | gut metagenome | biome: mammalia-associated habitat; material: feces | host: Papio cynocephalus | place: Kenya | collected 2012-08-06 ...
TGGCTGGCAGCGGAAAGCCGCTTAGCCTTTATCTCAAATTTTAACGAACTATTGTAATACCATACACTATTGAGTTTTCATTGATTATTGGCAAATAAGTGTTCTTCTATTGATTGAGTACCTACTTAATAGTTTTTCATGATATTCTGATACCTCTCACGTTCCTTGCCTGTCTTGCGCTTTTGGTTACGGTCAAACCACTTAAAAAAGTCAAAACCTCCAGGCTGACGCGGCACTGAAGAGGCTGATTTTACCACTGTATGTCGTATATCAAAGCCTATTTTGGGCTTATGACCAATAATCAGCACATCGTCTACGGCATTGAGCTTGGGCAGTAGCCATACGGTATCTCTCACTTCCGACCGCTTCAAAACACGGTTCTCATAGTTTACATGCGACACGGTAACACTGCTGCAAGACTTGTCTATAAAGAAGCGTCCTCTGTAATCAGTGGTTACCACCCCTTTGGGATTGACAAAGATATTGGCTTTTGCCACAGGCATACGTGTCTCCATGTCGTAAACCACACCCGACAGTTGGGCATGAGCCATCAGCGAAGCACTCAACAAGAGTGCGGTTTCTACATATTTTACTTTCATATTGTTTTCCATTCCATTACAAAAGTAAATATTTTACAACAAATACGACAACAAACAGTCTTTTATTAAGATTGTTTTCATTAACTTGACGCAGTATAACAATAGTTTGTCAAAGCACCATACAAATGCAAAGAACAGTTATTTATTCGCCGTTCATGGATATGAAACCTGCTTTTTAACGGCAAAAGCACAAAGAACTGACCTAACAGCACAGCCCTTGCAGTTGACCCACATGCCAACTACAAGACAAAGAACAATTAGGCACATAGACTAAAAGGAAATGCAAGCATCCGCCTATGGGCAAACAAAAGCTATGCAATCGTGTTCCAATTGCACTGCTCTTGCTGTATGATTGCAATGCAATTGGAACACGAAAGCAGTGCAATCATCATGCGATTGCACTGCTTTCGGAGTACGGCATTGTTTGAATCGTAAAACAACAGTTCTAACAAGAAGGAATACAAGCAATGATTTGGCAGAATCCATGATTACTGCACATCCTGCAATCAGTTGGTTTCCTGCCACTTACAACTCAACATTCAGTAGTTTTTGAGCCAAAGGTGCATAATAAGCTTTTACCTCTTCGGCTGTAGGAGTGTGTCCACCCGGAAAATGATAAGCATGCGTATAATGCTGCAAGAACAAAGACTCATAATGCGCCAAGGTATCGTTAACGCCGAAAAGTCCCCATATATGCTCTTTACCTACTGCTGTACAATGGTCAAACTGGGTAGCTTGCAATTGGGCAAACTCATTGATAAGCGCATCGTCAATCACAAAGTTTTGGCAACCATCCCGGCGAGGGGCCTTATACTGTTGAGGGCCTTTGCGAGGCAACAGAAAGTGGGTCATTTCAAAATAAGGGTTGCCCAACAAGGCAGGAATACCCATAACTGAAGCTACTATTTGGGCAAAAAAAGAGCCGCAACTATTGCCGACCAGCAGTTGAGGGCACTCTTTCTGACAGATAGAAAAGACAAAATCAAGAGCCACTTGCGGATGAAGCGGCATGTCTGGCGACAAAACCTGTGCCTTACCTTGAAAAGCTTCTTTCAGCGCAAGAGCCGGCACACAACTGCCAGAAGCAAAAAATCCATGTAGAAATACAATCTTTGTCATAGCTATTTTATATAATACTTATTGTTCGATGCAGCAATAAAGACTGCGCTTGACAATGCAAAAGCAGTTGACTATTGCTTTTCGTCCAGATGTTTTTGCAGTTTTACCAGTTCATTACGATACTGTGCTGCTTGAATAAAATCAAGCTCCTTAGCCGCCTTCTTCATGAGACGGGTTGTATTTTCAATGCTTTTCTTGAGCTGCTGCACACTCATGTGCACCACAATAGGATCGGCTGCGAAAGCTGCCTGTTCCGTTTCCATATAAGGCTGATATGCTTTGGACACCTGCCGTTGCTCTGTTGCATCATGAGGTTGCATAGCCGTGAGGGCATCGCTTCTGATAGCTTTGGTTATCTGTTTAGGCGTAATATGATGCATCTCATTATAATGCAGTTGCTTAAAGCGGCGGCGCTGTGTCTCGTCAATAGTAAGCTGCATGCTTGCCGTTATGCGATCAGCATACATTATAACCTTTCCGTTTACATTTCTTGCTGCACGGCCGGCAGTCTGGGTAAGCGAACGGTGAGACCGCAGGAAGCCTTCTTTGTCGGCATCAAGTATAGCCACCAATGACACCTCAGGCAAGTCAAGGCCTTCACGTAGCAAATTGACACCTACCAGCACATCAAACACGCCCTCTCTGAGGTCATTCATTATTTTCACTCGGTCAAGGGTGGCCACATCGCTGTGTATATAGTTAGCCTTTATACCATGATTGAGCAGATATTCTGTAAGCTCTTCTGCCATACGCTTGGTCAGTGTAGTTACCAAGGTACGCTCTCCACGGTCTATACGGTCCAATATCTCTGCCATCAAATCATCTATTTGGTTCTCGCTGGGGCGCACTTCAATCTCCGGATCCAACAGTCCTGTGGGTCTGATAACCTGCTCTACCACTACTCCACCTGCTTCTTGCAATTCGTAGTCGGCAGGAGTAGCAGACACATAGATAACTTGATGTATCATAGAATGAAACTCGTCAAATGTCAATGGACGGTTGTCAAAAGCGGCAGGCAAGCGGAAACCGAATTCCACCAAATTGGTTTTACGGGCACGGTCGCCACCATACATGGCACTAATTTGCGGCACTGTAACATGACTCTCGTCTATCACCATCAGATAATCCTTTGGGAAGAAATCAAGCAAGCAGTAAGGCTTCTCGCCTGGCTGGCGTCCGTCAAAATAGCGAGAATAGTTTTCTATACCCGAGCAATGCCCCAACTCCTTGATCATCTCCATGTCATATTCCACCCTCTCCTTGATGCGCTGCGCCCTGATAGGGTCGCCTATCTCTTCAAAGAAAGCGATACGCTGAGTCAAGTCATCCTGTATCTGCCTGATAGCAATATCTGTTTGTTCCTTAGATGTAATAAAGAGGTTGGCAGGATATATTTGATATTCATCGAAAGAAGCCAACCTGTGAAACGTAACGGCATCCAGCTCTTCGATAGAATCAATCTCGTCATCCCAAAAAGAAACACGCAACACATTGTCACTATAAGCCATGAATATGTCTACCGTATCACCTTTCACTCTGAAATTGCCACGTTTTAGCTCAATATCATTTCTTATATAGAGCGCATCCACTATTCTCCGCAAAAATACATTTCGGTCCAAGGTCTGTCCTTTTTTAATGGAAATAACGCTTTTTGCCATCTCTACCGGACCGCCCATACCATAAATACATGACACAGAAGATACCACTATCACATCTTTTCGGCCCGACAACAAGGCAGACACGGCAGAAAGGCGCAATCTGTCAATTTCTTCGTTGATGGCAAGATCTTTCTCTATATAAGTGTCTGTCTGCGGCAAATAGGCTTCTGGCTGGTAATAATCATAATAGGAAACATAGTATTCTACAGCGTTGTCAGGAAAAAACGACTTCATCTCGCTGTACAACTGCGCTGCCAAAGTCTTGTTATGGCTAAGAATAAGCGTTGGTTTATTGATATTGGCTATAACATTAGCCACTGTAAAAGTTTTACCGGAACCTGTTACACCCAATAAAACTTGAGATTTGTCGCCACGGTTTACACCTTCGGTAAGTTCTCTGATAGCCTCAGGTTGGTCGCCTGTAGGTTTGTAAGCTGATGTAAGTTTAAATCCACTCATATTATAAAATGTAGCATCTCGCTAAGATAAATATCTGCATATTGGGTGACACTGCACCGGTAAAAGTATCAATAAGCATACATAATACGCCCAAAATATAGATAAAAAGCCTAAAACAGCCCCCCAATAACTATGGTATTGCAAAAATAACAATAAAGCTTCTAACATGCCTAAGAAAAGTCTTTTTTTTCTAAAAATAAGTTTAAAACTTTGCTGTTTATAGAATTATATGTAATTTTGCAATCCAAACGTGTAATTATGAAGAAGAAAATTCTTATCGCTACATTGCCTGCCGTCATGCTGTTTTCAGGGTGCGCACACGAATTTAATCAAGTATACAAATCACAAGACTATGATTATAAATATGAGTATGCAAAAGAAGCATACGAAAGTGGCAAATACACACAGGCTGCTACACTGCTTCAAGAACTGATAACCATAGAGAAAGGAACAGAAAACGGTGAAGAGTGCCTGTATATGCAAGCAATGTCGGAATTTCTCAATAAGGACTATGAAAGTGCGTCTTTAGCTTTCAAAACCTATTTCAAGTCTTATCCTAAAGGCATCTATGCAGAAATGGCTGCATACGGCATAGGCGAAAGCCTGTACATGTGTACGCCTGAGCCTCGGTTAGACCAAACGGAAACGGTGAATGCCATATCAGCCTTTCAAGACTATTTGGACATTTTTCCAGATGCCAAGTTGAAAGAAAGAGCGCAAACACGTATCGAGCAGTTGCAGGAAAAGCTGGTTCTGAAAGAACTTCACTCTGCTCAACTCTACTATAATTTAGGTACTTACTTTGGCAATTGTACCAGTGGTGGCAGCAACTATGAAGCTTGCATCATTACGGCACAGAACGCCATTAAAGATTATCCATACAGCAAAGAACGCGAAAAATTTGCCTTACTGGTAATGAAAAGCAAATACGAATTAGCCCAACAGAGCGTAGAAGAGAAAAAGATGGACCGATACAGAGATGCCGAAGACGAATGCTATGGCTTTATCAACGAATATCCTGACTCAAAAAACAAAGCCTTGGCTGAGAAATATATTGCACAATGCAAGAAAATAACAAACGAAAAATAAATAAACTCAATATAAAATGGATTACAAGAAGTCAAAAGCCCCTACTAACACAGTAACCCGTAATATTATGGATCTGTGTGATGAAACAGGTAACATCTACGAGAGTGTAGCAATCATCGCTAAACGTGCTAATCAGATTTCTATTGAAATCAAGCAAGATTTAAGCAAGAAATTGGCTGAATTTGCTTCTTACAACGATAGCTTAGAAGAAGTGTTTGAGAACAGAGAGCAAATAGAAATCTCAAGATATTACGAGAAGCTTCCAAAGCCAACACTACTTGCTACTGAAGAGTTTGTTGAAGGCAACGTGTATTGGCGCGACACTCAGAAAGACACTCAGAAAGACGCACAATGATACAAAGGAAGCAAACGGTATTCCTTTTGGTGGCTTTTATCCTTTCAGCTATTTGTTTATGCTTGCCACTTGCTCATTTTGATCAAGGCATAGGTCAAACAGGTGCTTTATATAATTTGTGGATTGTGTCGCCAAGTGGTACTCACCAATACCAAGTATGGGCATTGTTTGCAATACTATTGCTCACATGCCCCATCACGCTTGTTGCTGTCTTTTCTTTCCATAACCGTAAGACACAAAGCAGATACTGCCTTTTCAACATGCTATTATTGTTAGGCTGGTATATTGTATTTGCCGTCTTTGCTACAGGATTAAAAGCAGCGGCAGGCAATCTTACTTACTCTATTACCGCAGTTTTTCCACTCGTAGCTCTATTGCTCAACTTTATGGCACGCAAGGCCATTTTAGCAGATGAGGCATTGGTAAAAGCTGCAGATAGAATAAGATAATCTATTTTTGAAAGACAAATGTATTTTATGGCATATTTACATGCCCCCTACACTGCAACAATATTCATAAAAAGGCATGTTTCTTGATGGCGAATACATCAGAAACATGCTTTTTTATTAGCAATCCATCATCGTTCATTAATCTGTTAAAATATTTTTATTCACCACAAATAAATAAAAGCAAATGAAGAAGGCTTTATTCTTTGATATTGATGGCACTTTAGTAAGCTTTGATACACACAAAATACCCACATCTGCCATTAAAGCATTGGAAGCAGCAAAGGCCAATGGTGCAGGCATTTTCATTGCTACTGGAAGGCCACGGCAACTTGTCAACAACCTTCAAGAAATCGAACACCTCATAGATGGCTACATTACGACAAATGGTGGTTATAGCTTCATTGGAAAAAAAGTAGTAAAATGTGTGCCAATACCCCATGAAGACGCTTTAAAATTGGTGCAACTCTCATCAGAGCTACATTTCCCTGCCATGATTGTAGGCGTCAACAGTTTGACAGTAATCAATCCTGACGAGCAAGTGGATGTAATATTCAAGCAATTGCTAAACGTTCCTACACTTGGCCTTGAAAACAAAATAGAGTGCGTATTGCAGCAAGATATACTACAACTTACACCTATTATCACACAAGAACAAGAAGACAATATAATGCCCCAACTGCCAGGCTGCATTTCTGCACGCTGGTATCCGTCTTTTACAGACATAACTGCTCGCGGTGCAGACAAAGGAAGAGCTTTAATGAGCATGGTTCGATACCTCCAGTTAGACATTGAAAAAGACGTGATAGCTTTTGGAGATGGCGGAAACGATATGCCCATGCTAAAAACTGCCGGCATAGGAGTGGCCATGGGAAACGCTGTTGAGAAAGTAAAAGATATAGCAAATTATGTTACCACAACAGTAGATAATGATGGAATTTACAATGCTCTTGTTCATTTGAATATCATTTAAACGGCATTCAAACGCCCTTCAAAAGCCATTAAAACACGTTTTCAATGACTTTTTTTTTCAAAAAATGAGTAAAAAATTTGCAGGAATAAGAAAAATGCAGTACCTTTGCAACCGCAAATAAGAACAATGGTACCTTGGCCGAGCGGTTAGGTAACGGTCTGCAAAACCGTGTAGAGCAGTTCGACTCTGCTAGGTACCTCTTACAAAAGGGGATATATCAATATTGATATATCCCCTTTTCATTCATACTAATAGCAGAGATAACAGAGGCAATAGTGGATAAAAATTCTGTTTCACTTCATTTTTTTTGATATTCCGTTAGTCTTGTACTATCTTTGCACTCTAATTAGCAAATAAAGTGAAAGCAAAAAAATATAATCATATTGTTTTATTACTGTCAGTAGTTGTCGTATTATTACAAGCCTGTGCATCAGCCAAATTTGTACCCGATGGCGAAACTATGCTTGACAATGTAATGATAGAATCTGACACTAAAGAGGTGAAAGCAGATAAGCTAATGCCTTATGTCAGACAGCGCAGCAACTCCAAATGGTTCTCATTATTCAAAATACCTCTTGGCACATACAACCTATCCGGCAGCGACAGCACAAGATGGATAAATAGAAAGTTAAGAGAAATAGGTGAAAGTCCTGTACTTTTTGATACCGTACAAGCTAATCTTACTTGCGCAAACCTTACCCATGCCTTGCGTGCAATGGGATACATGCGTGCAAAAGTAGACTATGAGGTTATACCTTATAAGCAAAAGAAAATAAAGGTAAAGTATAAGCTGCATACTGGCGACCGCTTTATGATTAACCGTGTAAGGTATGATATACAAGATTCTGCCATTGCTCGCTTGCTGACAACGCCCGACTCTTCGCGTCTGAAGTTGCGCGTAGGAGTACCTTTTGTGGCCAATCAATTAGATGAAAAGCGTAAAAGCATTACAAGAGAGCTGAATAATCATGGCTATTTTAATTTTCATAAAGATTTTATTGATTATTCTGCCGATACCATTGCTGGCAGTCGACAAATAGATTTAACCCTCCATCTACGTGAATTTCAAATCAACAATAATGATACTCCGATAGCCCACACGCGCTATACAATTAATCATGTAAACTTCACAACAGGACCTGGACAAAACAAAATGCCCCTTCGGCAATCGGTGTTGAAAGAAACCTCTATGATAGAGCCAGGCAAGCTCTTTTGTGCAGACGATTTACAACGCACATACAATAACTTTGGGCGTATGCAAATCGTGAAATATACTAATATAAAATTTACGGAGTTACCAGATCACCATTCGCTTGATTGCGATATAGCAATAAGCAGCAACAAGATAAACAGTATCAGCTTTCAACCAGAAGGTACGAATACAGCAGGCGATTTGGGTGCTGCTGCCTCTCTGACTTACGAGAATCGCAATTTATTTAGAGGCGCGGAAACATTCAGCGTCAAGCTGCGCGGTGCCTTTGAGGCCATCACAGGATTAGAAGGTTATCAAAATCAAGATTATAAAGAGTATAATATAGAAAGTAAGCTTACCTTTCCACGCTTCTTGATGCCTTTCGTTTCAGAGAGTTACCGCAAGCGTTCTACCGCCCTATCTGAACTTGGCGTGAGCTATAATATGCAGAACAGGCCTGAGTTTCACCGCAGAGTATTCGCTGCCAATTGGCGCTATCGCTGGAGCAATGCCGCAAAGAACAAGAACTTCAAGGTTGATTTACTTGACCTCAACTACATTTACATGCCGTGGATTTCGCCCACTTTCAAGAAAGAGTACTTAGACGATGTCAACAGCAGAAACTCCATATTGCGCTACAACTATGAAGACTTGTTTATCATGAAATTAGGATTCGGTGTATCAGCAACATATGGACACACAGCTATGAAGATTAACTTGGAAACGGCAGGCAATGTACTTAATGGACTATCTCAACTTATCAAGGCAGAAAAAAATCAAGAAGGGCAACACACTTTATTCAATATTGCTTTTGCACAATATGCAAAGGGCGACCTTGACTGCACCCATCTGTTACAATTAGACAATCACAATGCATTAGCCCTGCATATAGGTTTAGGCATAGCCTACCCCTATGGCAACAGTAAAGTGTTACCCTTTGAAAAGCGTTATTTCTCTGGAGGAGCAAACTCTGTAAGAGGATGGAGCGTAAGAGGGTTAGGACCTGGCAGCTATAAGGGTACAAATGGGTCTATAGACTTTATAAACCAAACAGGTGATTTAAAGTTAGACCTTAATGCAGAACTGCGCTCTTATCTATTCTGGAAGCTGTATGGTGCATTGTTTGTAGATGCAGGTAATATCTGGACACTAAGGAAATATGAAGAACAACCGGGCGGACAATTCAAGTTAGACACATTTTACCGCCAGTTGGCAGTTGCCTATGGCTTAGGGTTACGACTGAACTTTGATTTCTTTATCTTGCGCTTCGATTTTGGTATGAAAGCTATCAATCCTGCATACAGCAGTCAGAAAGAGCATTATGCCATTTTCCATCCTGATTTCAGCCGCGACTTTGCTTTTCATTTCGCAGTAGGCCTTCCATTTTAACCCACCATTTGCCCTGCCGCTTTACAAGAGAAAGTGTATAATTGGCCTTGTCTGCTATGTATCCTGCTTTGCCCAAAGTATCTGTTATCATGCCATTATAAACGGTATATTGTATCTTGGCTGTACTGTCTGACTCCCAGTCCACATCATTTGGTTCGCAAGTAGCGCCATTCTCCATGCCTTTAAGTACCTCTATATCGGCCTCTGTCATATTGGTTGCAGCAAAATTGAGCCATTTCCTTGACTCCGGCAGACAATAAGGAACAGCTTCTACAAAACGATAGTTAAAATAATGGGTGGCAAAGCTGTCTGCTGTGGCGCTCATTTTCTCTTCATCTTCGCTTTCAAAAGCACTGCAATTAGCTGTCAGCAGGAGAGTAAAAGGAAACATAGATACAATCAACCAGTTTTTCATATCAGAACTATTAAATTTGTACAAAGGTATTATTTTTTTTTGTTACAAAAACTATTCTTCTTAATTTTGCATATAAAAACAAGGAAAATGCTGAGATTTATATCTTTCGGCAGTGGAAGTTGTGGTAATTGCTATTACCTTTACACTGAAGATTATGGTCTGCTCATAGACGTGGGAGTAGGCATTAGAAAATTAAAAAAATATTTTTTAGATTACGGCTTCAAGTTTGCTGATGTAAAGGCTATATTGGTCACCCACGACCATGCCGACCATGTGAAAGCAGTAGGAAGCTTCAGCAATCAAATAAAAGTGCCGGTATATGCCACGGAAAAAGTGCATGATGGCATCAAGCGAAACTACTATGTGCGTAAAAAAGTAGAAACAAATCAAATCAAATACATTACTCCAGGCGAGACTTTCATGTTAGGAGACATGAAAATTACTCCTTTTCATGTACCCCATGACAGCAGTGATAATGTAGGCTATCGCATCTGCCATAAAAACATTACATTCTGTTTACTGACAGATGTAGGACACATTACAGACGAGATAACCCACGCCATTGCCTCTGCCAACTACTTAGTGATAGAAGCTAACCACGATGAAGAGATGCTAAAAAGCGGTCCATATCCAGGGCACCTAAAAGCAAGGGTTTTAGGTCCTTATGGGCATCTTTCCAATCACAATTGTGCGTTGACTTTAGTTAACTATGCCACTTCACAGCTAAAGCACGTTTGGCTGTGCCATCTCAGTCAAGAGAACAACCACCCTGAACTGGCTCGCAAAACGGTTGAAATGGAACTAAAACAGGCACAGCGATTTGATGGCACCTGTGTACAATTAGATGTATTGCGGCGTAACCTTCCCACGGGAATATTCGAGCTTCAATAAGAAAAACAAGTTGTAAGGTTTATGCCTGAAACACACCTTCAACTTTATCTTTCTAAATATCATATACCTAATAAATATATTATTACATGTGCATTGTATTTGCTAAAACAGCAAGAACTGTTTATAGGGATTAAGGCAATGCAAACAAAAAAAAGAAACGTTATGAAAAAGATTTTTGTAAAAAGCGCCCTGTTGTGTGCTATGATGATGATGGGCATGCAAGCCAATGCCCAAGTGAGTCTTGGAAATATCTTAAAGGGTGTAGCCAGTGCTGCATCTGGTTCCACATCTTCTACAGAAGACGGTGGACTACTGTCTGGACTTACTTCTATCTTTTCAAAAGATAAAGTAGCTACAAAAGACCAAATTGTAGGCACCTGGACTTACCAAGAACCTGCCGTTGTAATGACCAGTGACAATGTGCTGGAAAACTTGGGCGGAAAGGTAGCTGCCAATGCTTTGGAGAAACGGTTGAAAACAAATCTTGAAAAATATGGCTTCAAGAGTGGAGCCATCACCATGACTTTTGATGCTGATGGCAACTTTACACAAAAATTCAAGAAAAGAACTCTCAAAGGCACTTATACGATAGAAGACAAAAACGTAGTGCTGAAGTATGGCGGACAGGTATCTCAGATTGTGGGCACAACACAGATTGACGGCAACGATTTGCTGATTGTAATGGATGCTACCAAGCTCTTGAAATATGTAAAAATATTGGGGTCTCTCTCTCAAAACACTGCATTGAAAGGAGCAACAACCATTCTTGGCAATATGAAAGGAATGGAATGTGGATTAAAACTAACCAAGAAATAAGTAAAAAACGTTAAAAACAGGTTGCAATAGCACTGCAATCATAGCTATTGTCAAATAAAAGTGCTACCTTTGCAGTCGCTATCACGAGTTGATAGCATTATTCAAACCTATATAAACAATAAAAAACAATGGCAACAAAAATCAGATTGCAGCGCGGCGGCCGTAAAGGCTACGCTTTTTATGGTATCGTAATCGCTGACACAAGAGCACCACGTGATGGTAAATTTACTGAAAAGATTGGTACATATAACCCTAATACCAATCCTGCCACGGTAGATTTGAATTTCGAGCGCGCTCTTTATTGGGTTGAGACTGGTGCTCAGCCAACAGACACAGTTCGCAACATTTTGAAAAGAGAAGGTGTTTACATGATGAAGCATCTCCGTGGTGGTGTTAAGAAAGGTGCTTTTGATGAAGCTGCTGCTCAGGCTAAGTTTGAAGCTTGGAAGACTAACAAGGAAGCAGGTCTTGCTGCTATTCGTGAAAGCGAAGCTAAGAGCAAGAAAGAAGCTGCTGCCAAAAATCTTGAAGCAGAGAAGAAAGTAAATGAAGAAATTGCCAAAAAGGTAGCTGAGAAGAAGGCTGCTGCTGAGCAAGCTGCCGCCGAGGCAGAGGCCGCTGCAAAAGAAGCTACTACTGAAGAAGCTCCTGCTGAGGCTTAATTCTTAAGAGACTAACATCTAAAAGGTGAAAAAGCTATACTTGCTTTTTCACCTTTTTTGTTGCTATCGGCAAAAAATCCCGACTTATAGGCTAACATCCAGAATATTTTTACACTCAAGCAAGCCTTCAATCTGACTTATATTGTACTCCATCTTTAATAAAACCGAACAACTTATTAACTTTCAATTTGTAGATATAGCCCATAGTGTGCAAGCAAAAATCATTACATTCTAAAATCAGAAAATAGGCTTTTATGGATAGTTCTTTACACCTGTTTCGCCACAAGCATATCTGTGTAAGAGGCAACTTACAGCTTTTATCAGCCAAAACCGTAGCTTTTGGCGAGCTCTTTCTATGCTTCAGGTTGTTCAAAGCTATGCTTTCGATTCCAAAAAGCAGTGCTTTAGCATCGTAAAGCACTGCTTTTCTACTTGCATCACATGCACAATATGGACGATAGCTCTATTAATATATTGATTATCACTAAGTTATAATTGCACACGAAAACTACCATTATTTCCATCTTCTCTTTCTTCTTTCTTCAACGAGGCCAGTTTTAATAGGTTAAATATAAGAAATATGTAAATATTGTTCAATGTGTGCAATACCTTAAATCATATCCTTACACGAAATTCTTTGATTGTCTATCCCTTGCTGAAAGTCTCAATATTAATGTCTATAACATTACTTTCAAACGGTGTTCAAATGGCATTCAAACGGCCATAAAAGATGTTCCATTCAGCCGGGTTGTAGTGTCTCTACAAAAAAATTGGTCCCTGCACAGTATAAATCACCATACAAAGACCAATTTTAAGTTGAAGCTTTTCTGCCTATTTCTTTATTTCACGCTAATTCCCTGCATTTACTTCTGCAACTTTTTGATTTCTTCCAATGCACAGCAAAGCTGGTCGGGACAACTTGTGCCTTTGTTGCCACATTGTGTGCCCTTGAGTCGAGCAATTACATCATCGGCATGCATGCCTTTTACCAGTTTTCCTATTCCCTTTAGATTACCATTGCAGCCACCAATAAACGATACATTCTCTATGATGTTGTCATCGCTTACAGTCAGGTCAATTATACGACTGCATGTACCTTTCGTATTGTAAACCAAATGCTTCATAATATAATGTTTCTGTATTTTATAATAACCAACTTCTCCAAGAAAAAGCAAAATTCCCCATTTTGGTTCACTGTGCAAATGGGAAACATTACAAATTCTGTTACACAAAGATACAAATAATCAGCCATGTTGCAAACCTTTTATCGCCTTAAATCAATTATAAATGCCAACTTAACATATTAATTCAGCATTCATGTCTATAAGTTTCTTTTCTTTTATTAAAGTTGTATAATTTACACCTTATATTCTTTGTCGTTCAACATTATATTATTACATTTGCAAACGAAACAAGATACGGCTTTGCACGGCATTCAAATTCATTTCAAATGCTCGCATTGCCCTGTCTCTTTAGAAGAATTATTTAGGTATTTAAGATAACGGTAGTTAGAATTATTGTAAGATGATATTTCATCATGACAAGAAAAGGATAAAGTTTGCATGGCTGTTAATGTTGGTGTATCTACCAATGTTGATCGCTGTTACTTTCCACCACCATTCGGGGGCGGAGGAAGCAAGCACTGTATCTTGTTATGACTGTGTACACCATATTCATCATGATGGTCACCTTACAGCACAGCAAAGTTTTACCCATGAGTGTGTACTTTGCCAATTACACAGTTTACCTTATGTAATACCGTCTATTATTCATATAGCGTCATTTATCGCTATTGTTCATGTTGTCTTTGCCATAATTTGTCCATTTATCAAGACACGCCAAGGCAACATTATTTCTACCCGTGCTCCACCAGCATTCTATTCTTTGTAGTTTTATGATTAATCAAAATCGGCTATAGCTAATCTCATTATGGACGATTTAGCTTTACTATGGTCGTTTTAAACGATTGATTTTCAAACATTAATGATGAAAAACAAGAAGATAGCATTCGTTGCGCTTCCTCTTTTCATCAACTTATGTCATGCGCTTGTCTCAAGTGCAGAGATCATTCCTTCCATTAAGAAAATGGAAAAGGGAAGTGTAGCCATGTCGAAAGATACGGTGAGGATTTCGGCACAAACAGACAGTATCCAGCGGATGACAAGGGATTGTGGGTCCCTAAAGGAAGTTGTAGTAAGCGGAAGCTCCAACAAAGAAGTGCAGATGAAGTCTGCCCTTAATGTGGTGAGGGCAAGCCAACAATTCATAGAAGAAAATTTCAGTGGATCACTGATGCAGACACTGAGCCGATTGCCAGGCGTTCGGTCAATGAACGTTGGTTCTGGTGAGTCAAAGCCTGTAATCCGTGGATTGGGTTTCAATCGTGTATTGGTGGCAGAGAATGGCATCAAGCATGAAGGACAGCAATGGGGCGATGACCACGGCGTAGAGATAGACCAGTATGCCATTGACCAAGCAGAAGTCGTAAAAGGTCCTGCTTCGCTTAGCTATGGTTCTGATGCCATTGGTGGAGTTATCAATCTGAAGAGTAACATCATACCGATGAATCGGTTTGCCGGACAGGTAAACCTTTTTGCCCGAAGCAACAATGAGTCAATAGGCTCATCGATCCGATTGACGGGAAGAAACGGAAGGTTTTGGTACAAGGCTAATGCCACATGGGTGGATTATGCCGACTACAAGGTTCCTGCCGACAGCATCGAGTATTACTCTTACTGGATTAAGCTAAAAGACCAGCGTCTTCGCAACACAGCGGGTCGGGAAATGGACGGAAACTTGATGCTCGGTTATGCCGGGGACAGGTGGCATACATCTTTCCGTATCGCTGATGTGAATACAAAAGCCGGCTTCTTTGCCAATGCCCATGGCTTGGAGGTGAGATTGTCTGACATCGACTATGACAGTTCTCGTCGTGACATTGACTTGCCTTATCATTCCGTCAATCATTTTTGGTTATCCAACCATACCGACTGGAATTGGACGAATGGCATGCTGGAAGGCAACTTTGCCTATCAGAACAATCGGCAGCGAGAGTTGTCCGAACCTGTGTCTCACGGTTATATGCCTATACCGCCTAATACATTGGAAAGAAGCTTTACCAAACAAACGTTTACTGCCAATGCAAAGGCAATGCAGCAAGTAGGCAAGCATGAACTTCAGGCAGGAGCCAACATCGAATACCAGCGCAACCGCCGCGGGGGATGGGGATTTATTCTCCCTGACTTTGAACAGTTGACATGGGGCACTTTCGCCATGGACAAGTGGATACTGAGCGACAAGCTCAACTTGATTGCCGGGGTGAGGTTTGACCGTGGAAGCGTGAGGATTCACAGCTATCACGATTGGTACAAGACACCGGTAAAAGCCTCTACCACTGATTCTTCAAAGGACGGGACTGCACAGCAAGGAGACTCCGTTTTCGTGGAGCGTTCTGCCAATCTGAGGCGCAGCTTCAACAGCTTTACTTGGTCAGTGGGCGTGAACCGGATGCTGGGCAACTGGGTACTCAAACTCAATATGGGCAAGAGCTTCCGTATGCCGATAGCTAAAGAGTTGGGAATGGATGGTGTGAACTACAATCTCTTCCGCTATGAGAAAGGAAACACAAGTCTGAAGCCTGAAGAAAGTTATCAGGTGGATGCGGGCATCGTGTATGAAAAAGGTGTACTTTCGATGCAATTGACTCCTTATCTCAACTATTTTCCTAACTACATCTACCTCAACCCTACCCCGCAATACAAGGAAGGCTTACAGCTCTACTATTACACGCAGGCCAAGGTGCTGAGATGGGGCTTTGAGGCAAACGTCTCATGGAAAATTCTTCCATGTTTGAAGTTGGATGCCGATGGCGAGTATCTTTATGCCCGGCAACTCAGTGGCGAAAAGAAAGGCTATGGTCTTCCGTTCTCCACGCCATGGTCAGCGCGTGCAGAGCTGCGTTATCTATTGCCTACAAGAGATTCTGGCAAATCGGGATTTGTGGCATTGGAATGGCAAGTGGTGGGAACACAGGACAGAATCGTTCCACCAGAAGAAAAGACCAAAGGGCACCAGCTGTTGAATGCCAGTATCGGGAAAAGCTTCAAACTTGGTGGCAACCAGTTGGAACTAACGCTCCGTGGAGAAAATCTGTTGGGAAAGCGTTACTACGACCACACCAATTATTATCGGCTGATAGGTGTACCAGAGCCAGGAAGAAATTTCTCGGCAATGGTATCCTGGAAGTTTTAACAAAACATTTTTTAAGTAAACAAACAATGAAAAAGATATTATTTCTCGCAGCCTCAGTGCTGTTTTGTGTATTCAGTTTAGTTCTTTCATCTTGTAGTGATGATGATGATTCAAAGAGCGTAGCCAAGCCCGTTGCTACCCTTGCCGAGGTAGGTGAAGAAAACAGCAAGGAAGCTATAGCAGGAAAAGACCTCCACTTAGAGGGAGATTTATTGGCTGAGGGGTTGATTGCACGCATTGACGTAACTATCGCTACTGCTGACGGCAAGACCACTATCGTTCAGAAATCGTACACGGATGGCAAGTATATCGGTGTGAGAAACACCACTTTCCACGAACATCTCGACATCCCGGCTGATGCAGCACCTGGTGCTTACAAAGTAACATTTGTCGTAACCGACAAGCTTGGACAAAGCACTACCTTTACTTCTGACTTGACCATTAAGGCCCTTGACAAGACAGCGCCTACAATTACCTTCAAGGAAGTAGGCGAAAACGATAGCCACAAAGCCGTGATTGGTCAGAAGATGCACTTGGAGGCACAAATTGAGGCTCCTCACAAAATAGCCAAGATTGAGGTAGAATTCCACAACACAGCTGCTGGCTATGAGCATGTATTCACCTATACAGACGAAAAGTATGTAGGCGAGACTTCTGTACTCTTTCACGAGCATCCTCAGATTCCTGCTGATGCTCCTGCCGGTGAATACCACATTCACTTTACTGTAACCGATGCTGCTGGCAATGCCACAACTGAAGAAGCTGAAGGCATTCAGATAACCAAAGAATAATATTAAGGTATAAGATGAATTAATATAACCGCTACTTGGCTCTGGCACGTTTGTGCCGAGTCAAGTAGATTAATATTTAATACACAGAAATGATGAAAAAGAGTACACTTTATTTATTATATGTTTTCTTTATAACAACAGCAATGGGCATTGCTGTCAGTTTAACTTCTTGTTCAAGCGATGATGACGATAATACCAAAATCAACGACAAGGAGAAACCTGAAATAGTGAATGGCAAGTTGCCAAACCCAATCGATTGCCAACAATACAAGCGAGGTGAAACTATCGCTTTCCGCTATACTTTTACGGATAATGTAGAACTTGGCAATTTTAATATAGAGATACACAATAATTTTGACCATCATACCCATTCCACTTCTGCTGGCGACTGTCCGCTCGATGCCAAAAAGGCTCCGGTAAGTCCTTGGGTGTATAATCAAGACTATACAATCCCAACAGGCTTGAAAGCATATGATGCGAAAGTGGATATCACTATTCCTAAAGACATCGATCCCGGTGATTACCACTTCATGATACGTGTAACCGACAAATCAGGTTGGCAGCAACTCAAGGCTGTAAGCATCAAAATATTAGAGTAATAAAGTGTGCGCTTGTTTATCATTCGCAAATTATTTTGGAAAAGTATAGAACTCTGAAGTTTTCAATATACAAAGTTTAGTTTAAAAGATAAAAACAAAATGAAATCAAAGAATTTTCAGTTGATGCTTCTTTCAGGTGCATTGACAGTCTCATTTGCAGCTCAGGCAGCCGAAGTCAAAAACAAGAGTATTGTAAAGGATAACAATGGAAGCATATCGGCTTTCAAAAACAACGATGCTGAAATAGAAAATATCGCCAAGAGTACAGATGCCAACGTGTATGGTCATGTGATTGACAAGAGCAATGGTGAGCACCTCCCCTATGCAACCATCCAGCTCAAAGGCACCACCATTATCACCACGACAGACAAGACAGGACACTACTTCCTAAAGAATTTGCCAGAGGGCACATTCACGGTTGTGGTGAAGATGATGGGATACAAGAATGAAGAGAAGACCGTAACCGTCAAGCATGACGCCACACAGGAGCTGAACTTCTCCATGAGAACTGACGATGTGGCTCTTGATGAAGTGGTGGTTTCAGCCAACCGTAGTGAAACTACACGCCGAATGGCACCTAACTTGGTAAATGTATTAAACAGCAAGTTATTTGAAATCACCCAATCCACATGTTTGGCACAAGGACTTAACTTCCAGCCTGGCGTCCGCACAGAGGACGACTGTCAAAACTGCGGATTTACGCAGGTACGTATTAATGGATTAGACGGTCATTACTCTCAAATATTGCTCGACTCTCGCCCAGTATTTTCTTCATTGAACGGTGTGTATGGTCTGGAACAGATACCAGCCAACATGATAGACCGTGTAGAAGTCGTTCGTGGTGGTGGTTCTGCCCTCTTTGGTGCATCTGCCATCGGAGGTACAATCAACATCATCACGAAAGAACCTACGCACAATTCTGCATCATTTGGACATACATTAATGTCAGTAGGTGGTTCCAATGCTTTCGACAATGTTACGACAGGCAATGTATCTTTAGTTACCGATGACAACAAGGCTGGCATATATGCCTATGGACAGAGTCGCAACCGAAAAGGATACGACTATGATGGCGATGGATACACAGAATTGCCAGAACTGAACAACCAGACATTTGGCATTAGTTCTTATCTGCGGCTCAGTCCTTATTCTAAACTGGGCCTTCAATATCATGCCATACATGAATTCCGCAGAGGTGGAAACAAATTGGACCAAGCACCTCATGATGCCAACATTGCAGAACAAGTGGAACACAATATACAGGGTGGTGGGTTGAACTACAACTTTTATTCCCCTGATGAGAAAAACCGCTTGTCTGCTTACTTTTCTTTCCAAACCACAGCACGCAAGAGCTACTACGGCGGTATAGGTGAAGGTACTGAGGAGGATATAGAGACCGCTGAAAAGGCATACGGTACAACTCACGACTTTACCTATGTATTGGGTTCACAATACATACACTCTTTTGAAAAACTTCTATTCATGCCATCAGACTTGACTATCGGTGCAGAATACAACTATGATGGACTAAAGGACATCATATTAGGTTACGACCGCCATTTCAAGCAGGACGTCCGAATCGGTAGCTTCTTTTTCCAAAACGAATGGAAGAACAAACAGTGGAGTTTTCTCTTGGGTGGCCGATTGGACAAGCACAACTTGGTTAATCATGTCATCTTCAGTCCTCGTGCTAACCTCCGCTTTAACCCAACAGAGAATGTCAACCTTAGATTAACCTATGCCGGCGGATTCCGTGCACCGCAAGCTTTCGATGAAGACTTGCACGTTGGCGTTGTAGGTGGTGAACGCTTGGTTACGGTTTTGGCAGACAATTTGAAAGCTGAACGCTCTAATAGTTTCAGCTTATCAGCAGATTTGTATCACAAGTTCGGCTCTGTACAGACCAACTTGTTGATAGAAGGATTCTACACAGACCTTAATCATGTGTTTGCACTTCGCCAGCTTGACCAGCCTGACGCTAATGGCAACACTGTACAGGAGCGCTACAATGCCTATGGTGCAAAAGTTTTAGGAATAAACGTAGAGGGAAAAGCTATGTTTACAAAATGGTTTACCCTGCAAGCAGGTCTTACGCTTCAGCAAAGCCACTACGATGAAGCCATCGTATGGAACGATGAAGTACCGGAACAGAAGTACAAGAAGATGATGCGTACACCTAATACCTACGGCTATTTTACAGCATCATTCAACCCAACAAAACGCTTGACAGCTTCGTTCACAGGCAATTATACAGGAAGTATGCTCATAGGACACTCTGCTGGCTCAGGCGTAGAAAAGCCCATAGCAGTAAATACGCCCAAATTCATGGAAGTAAACATGAAAGTATCTTATGACTTTACCATTTATAAGTATATGACTTTACAGGTAAATGGCGGTATTCAAAACCTTACCAATTCATATCAAAAAGATTTCGACAAAGGTTGGAACCGTGATTCAAACTACATCTATGGTCCTTCCATGCCAAGAAGTTATTATGTGGGAGTAAAGGTCAGTTACTAAGCTAAATAGGTATTTTGATCATATAAGAAGAGTCTATACAACTCATCCCTAAGAAGACAATAGCGCGGCAACCAGCAATGGTATGTCGCGCTACTGTTGTTTTTAAAGACTGATGCTACTACGCTGCTTCCTTTGTCCTTTGTATTTTACAGCAAGTAACACACTTGCAGACTTGATAATCTGCAAGCCATGTTATAAAAGTGTCTACTTCATATCAAGATATTTTATCTTATCCATATCGCCATAGTCAAGGTTTTCGCCTCCCATACCCCAAACAAACATATAATTGCTGGTAGCAGAAGCACAGTGTATACTCCACTCTGGCGACATGATAGCCTGTTCATTATGCAACCATATTACACGGGTTTCTTGAGGTTCGCCCATAAAATGGGCTATTGTATTGCCCTCAGGCAAGTTGAAATAATAGTATGCCTCAACGCGGCGCTCATGAGTATGAGCTGGCATTGTGTTCCAAACAGAACCTGGAGCTAACTCTGTCAGTCCCATTTGCAACTGGCATGGACCACCTTTTCCACCATTCTTCTCTGACAACACGTTATTGACAATAAGCTGATTGATAACACGGTCATTGCTTTCTTCCATTTTACCTGCATGGAAGCTGTTAGAATTAAGACACTTCAGCTTCTTTGCACGAGCAGCATCATTACATACAATCATCTGTGTCGGGTATGCCTTATGGGCAGTAGTAGAATTTAAATACAGCTTAGCCGGCGTAGCAGGATTTTTGCTGGCAAAAGTAATATCTTTAGAACCACGACCTACATAGAGCGCATCCTTAAATTCCAACTCATATTTCTTGCCGTCAACGGTTACAATAGCCGTACCTTTACCTGTATTGATAATGCCTAACTCACGATTAAAGCAGAAATAAGGAGCTTTTAACGGATCTATGGTTTCAAGTTTCAGAGTAGTGTTTACTGGCATAGCTCCACCGTAAATGACACGATCATACATTGAATAAGTAAAGTGTATTTTATCGGCTTCCATTACTTTCTCCATGATAAAGGCACTGCGAAGGCGCTGCGTATCGTAGGTCTTTACATCCTGAGGATTACAAGCTGTTTGAATTTTGTAGTCAGTTTGAGCCGTAGCAGTCATGGCACCTATTACCAATGCTACAGATAAGAATAACTTTTTCATTTTATAGTATGTTTTGTTTAATTGATTTTTATACTCTGTATCAATCCTTATATTTCGTATTATTTTATTGATTATCGGCTGCTTCTTTGTCTTCTTTAATAATATTGCGACGGTTGAAGAGCATAAAGGCGAGTGTTCCAACAATCAATATGGCAGGACCTACATACTTAATGGTAACGCTTAAATGATAAATGACCCAACAGAATAGACTGGAAGCAAAGTCAATGGCACCAGCTCCTTCAAAGCCACCAGGTATCTTTACAGCAGTATCCTGTGTCTTTGCAAAGACATCTTGAGCTGCCTGAGTAAAAGGTATAGCTAAATCTGTTACAAAATACACACCCACTACAAGGGCTACAAGACCTATAATAAATGTCTTGAACACATTACCTTTTGTAATAGGCAATACCAATGGGAAGAGATAAAACATTCCTGCCAATGATGCCAAAGGCAAGAATTTATTGCCTGGCAATACAAAAGAGAGCACAATGATAACAGGTATCAACAATATAGATACCACCAATGTTACAGGATGGCCTATCACAAGGGCAGGACTCATGCCTATATTAAGACCTGAAGAGTTCTTGAATTTGCGTGCTATAAGCTCTTTCGTAGCCTCTGATATAGGTTTAAGACCTTCGATAAACAAACCTGTAATGCGTGGAATAAGCTCCATTACGGCACCCATCTTAACACCCAACATCAATACTTTAGGCAGCCCATATTTTGCAAACACACCAATAATAATACCCACTACAACACCCAAAAACAGAGGCTCACCAAACAGGCCAAACTTCTTTTTCATACCTTCTGCATCAATATCAATCTTATTGATGCCTGGGATTTTGTCCATTACCTTGTTGAGTACTACGGCAAAAGGCACGAAGCTGGCACAAAACGGTTGCGGTATAGAGATGCCATCAAGGTCTTTATAAAACTTCTGAAACTTCTTGGCCGTGAGATCTGCCACCACCAATGTAATGATATAGCAAATGATTGCTGCACCAAAACCATAGGCCACACTATTGGTAGCGAAGTAAACAATAGCACCGATAAAAGCAAAATGCCAATAATTCCACAAGTCTATATTGACCGTTTTGGTGGTTTTGGTGAATATCATCAGTAAATTAACCACCAGACATACAGGGATAATAAATGCACCTACTGTGGTATTATAAGCTACGCTGGCTGCTGCTGGCCATCCCATATCAAAGACCTGCAACTCCAATCCGAAGCTTTCAACCACAGCTTTCAATGCAGGTCCCATCGAATCGGTGAGCAATGCTGTAATAACTGACAAGCCTACAAAGCCGACACCTACATAAAGGCCAGACTTGAGTGCCTTGCTGAACTTAATACCAATACATAATCCCAATATCGTAAAGATGATAGGCATCATCACTGGCGCTCCAAGCCCAACGATATAACTGAATATACTTTCCATTTTTTATTATTTTGTTATTATCAATTAATTTTATAAAAGTAGTTGATTGATTTCTTCTATTAGATTTGAACTACTTTTAATGTATAGTCATTTACCATAAACAAATGCTCAAAATTAAAAGTATCGATTGTCAATGCCAATAACGAGTTCTTATATTATACGCTTAATCTTGAATACCTACTTATTCTACTATGCATTAAAAGCAAAAATATTTTTTCTTTCTGTCTACCTTATGCCTCACGCTTCATACTCTGTAGTGTCTTCAATACCAGCATCACGCAATGCTTCTTTGCGCTCTACACAAGTGCCACACTTGCCACAATGCTTTTCACCACCTTTATAGCAACTCCATGTTTCTGCATAATCAATGCCTAACTGCTTACCTCTACGGGCAATATCCGTTTTGGTTATATCGGTGTAAGGTGCCAATATCTGCACCCCAGGATAAGTTCCAAACTTGGTAGCATCGCTCATTGCTTTTACAAATTCAGGACGGCAATCAGGATAAATGGTATGGTCACCACCATGATTGGCCATCATCACATATTTCAAATCGTTGCTTTCGGCTATTCCTGCAGCTATGGAAAGCATGATGCCATTGCGAAACGGTACCACAGTAGACTTCATATTCTCTGAAGCATAATGCCCTTCCGGTATCGCATCTGCACCCTCCAGTAGTGAGCTTTTAAAATATTGGTGCATAAAACCAAGTCCTATGACAATATGCTTGATGCCCAATCTTTCACAATGTAACTTGGCAAAAGCTATTTCTTTTGCATTATGATTACTGCCATAATCAAAAGATATGGCCAATGCTATGCGGTCTTTCATATCGTAAAGCAATGTTACGCTGTCCATACCGCCACTAACTATAATTACTGAGTCTTTCATTTTCTATGTTGCTATATATTTCAAGAAAAAGATAGCACAAGGCGAACACAATAAAACTTACTTTAATTTGCTGATCCGAAGACTATCTTATGCAAAGATAGCGCAAATTGAGCGAAAAGCAAAATAAAACAGAATGAAATGGAATGATTCTCTCTCTACAACTCACAAAATAACATTGAAGAAACCTTTTTTGCTATAATCTATACACAAAGAGCCGCAAGCAAGATACACTTCTATGCTATGGAACATGCAAAAGCTATGCAATGAGAGCCCACTTAAATGCAAAGCAGAGTTTACATTCAACCATAACAACATGTCAAAAATAGTAAAATTATTACTATTTAGCCCGCTATTATCACTGAAATTTATTAATTTTGTGGCGCTAACAGCAGAAATATAACTCTATTAATATAAAAGAATTATGAAAATCGATCAATTTAACTTTGCTGGTAAAAAGGCAATTGTACGTGTAGACTTCAATGTTCCATTGGACGAGAACGGAAATGTAACAGACGACACCCGTATTCGCGGTGCACTTCCTACTTTGAAAAAGATTCTTGCTGATGGTGGTAGCGTTATCATGATGAGCCACATGGGCAAGCCAAAAGGTAAAGTTAATCCTAAGCTTTCACTCAAGCAAATTGTCAAGAATGTTTCTGAGCACTTAGGCGTTGATGTTAAATTCGCTCCTGATTGCGCTCATGCAGATGCTGAAGTAGCTGCATTGAAACCAGGTGAGGCTCTGTTGCTTGAAAACTTGCGCTTCTATCCTGAAGAGGAAGGAAAGCCAGTAGGCATTGACAAAGCTGATCCTAAATATGACGAAGCCAAGAAAGCCATGAAAGCAAGCCAGAAGGAATTTGCCAAGAAATTAGCTTCTTACGCAGATTGCTATGTAATGGATGCATTTGGTACTGCTCACCGCAAGCACGCTTCTACAGCTGTTATCGATGAATTCTTCGATAAAGGCCACAAAATGTTAGGCTATTTGATGGAGAAAGAGGTTAAAGCTGTTGACAATGTGCTCAGCAACATCAAGCGTCCTTTCACAGCTATCATGGGTGGTTCTAAGGTTTCTACCAAGATTGGTATCATTGAAAACCTGCTCAGCAAGGTTGACAACCTCATTCTTTGCGGTGGTATGACATATACATTTGCTAAGGCTCAAGGTGGCAAGATTGGTAAGTCTATCTGCGAAGACGACAAGTTAGATGTTGCTCTTGACGTAATCAAGAAGGCAAAAGAGAACGGTGTAAACTTGGTATTAGGTACAGACTGCATCGCAGCAGACGACTTCTCCAACAATGCCAACACCAAGGTTTGCCCATCTAATGATATTCCTGAAGGTTGGGAAGGTATGGACGCAGGTCCTGAGACACGCGCTGCTTTTGCCAATGCTATCAAAGGAGCCAAGACTATCTTATGGAACGGTCCTGCCGGTGTGTTTGAATTTGACAACTTTATAGGTGGTTCCAAGGCTATTGCCGATGCTATTGCAGAGGCTACTGCTAACGGTGCATTCTCTCTTATCGGTGGTGGTGACTCTGTTGCTTGCATCAATAAATTTGGCATGGCAGACAAGGTATCTTATATCTCTACTGGTGGTGGTGCTTTGCTTGAGGCCATTGAGGGCAAGGTATTGCCAGGTGTAGCAGCTATCAATGAGTAATAGAAATACTATTTACACTTATTGTCAACTATAAGTGGGGGCATCTTCTACCTTGAAGATGCCCTTTTCCTTTTCAACAGCTCTTTGACGAACTGTTGAAAAACAAACTTAACGCAATAAGATACAGCGACCAAACAAGAAAAAACAAAAGCCATATATGCCTCTTGCTGTATCTATGCGTAAAAACATATATGGCTTTATCACTTATTGAACAGTCAACAAGACAATAAGCAACTATATCAGGTGCCTACTTATCTGTTGTATTATCACCAGTGGAATGTTCCATTAAATCCAGCATCAAGTTGGTATCTATCTCATCAATGCCATGCTTTTCAAGCATCTCACGGTCGTTGACAAATTCCGCTGTCAAGTTTCTTTTCGTAGCTTTACACTTTGCCAAGTATCTATTAAATAGCTTGATTGCCGCAGACATATTGCCCATGAACCACTGGCAATAACCTGCATGCAGCAAATCAATGCTCAATACGAGATCTGTTTCCACCAATTCTTCATATTCATTGGCTGCTTGCTCCAGCTTGTTCTGTCCCATCAAATTCCATGCCAATGCACGTATTACATTTAAATCTTCAGAATTTTCGAAGGATAACTTATAAAGTATACGTGCTGCCTCATCATAATATTGCCCTTTAGACAAAGATACAGCTAATGAGAGTTCCACTTTAGAGTCATTAGCCTTCAGCTTTATCAGTTTTCTGTAAGCATCAATAGACTCTTCTATGCGGCCACAGTGAAAGCAAGCTCTACCCTTTAGCGTCAGCAGTCGGGCGTTGGTAGGTTCCTTTTGCAATAACTTGTCAATAAATTTGATAGCCAAAGCATCTTCGTCATTATAATCCATATAATAGATAATCCGCAAATAGTCCAGACGATTGTCATCTTCAGAACTTTTCACATCAATAATCGTACTGAGACAGCGCATGCTTTCATGCTTCAAACAGAAGAATCCCAAATCAGCATAATGCTTCTTAACAGGGGTGTCCTGCAACAGCGAATTGGCCAAGAAGCAACAGTCTTCATCATTAAAGGGGGTACGAAAGGCTTTCTTGTCAGGATAAAGGCGTGCAAAGCGGTAAAGGTCTTGCAGTATCATACGGCGGCGATAATTGTCGGTATTTCTATCTTCAGGCGACATGGCCGGTCCAAAAGCGTCGCTATTTTTAAGCATTTCGCGCATATTCTCCGGTATTTGTGCAAACACATTAGAGAAAGCTATTGCAAAAGAATATTTATCGCTATCGCAGAAAGGGCCTTTGCCCAGTACATTTTCCATTACCTCAGAAAAGCCCGTCTTATCTATAACAGATGCAATATCCGGATGTTGCAGATAGAAGGGCATAAACCAATTGGCCAATTGATAAAAGAAAGGAAAACGCTTCATGTGAGAGAATCCGCCGAAATAAACATCTATGCCTTCCTCCTGCATAGATGCCATCTTCCGAAAATTTTCTTCCATCTTCTCAATGCGCAACTCTTCTGCCCCAGGGTTAAAGATATCTTCTATCGGGTCATCTTCTTTTTCCGCGAAGCCCGACTTGCCTACCTTCAAATTATTATTTTTTATGATGTCGGGCATTATGTCTTTCTCTATGATATCCTTGTCGCGTTCAGCATTCATGCAGAGTACTACTTGCCGCTGAAGGCTTACCATATCGTCTACTACCTCTGGGCGTTGTGTAACAGTATGCAATATTTTCTGACAATATTCATCAAAATAGGCTTCATTTGTAATAGCAAAGCACCATCCTACCAAGGCTTTCTGCTTTACCATAGGGTCGGTAGCATGTAAATAGACCCGTACCAGTGTAGTCCACTTATAAGTATCCATTACTGACATGACTGCCAATGTCAACGCACTTACCATTAGCTGTGCATCAATAGTATCAATGGTGGGCGAAAGCAACAGATTGGTGTAGAAATCAGCTTCGCTCTCTGTCCACTGGTTAGCCACTAACAGTTTGCAAAACAAGCGCTGCATATAATCATTATGACTGCGATAGAGAGCTGCTTCCTTTTGCTTTCTGACAGTGTCTGATTCAAGGCTCAACAGTGCAATGTCGGCCACAAAACTCTCTAATTTTGCCTTTACTTCATCATTAGTATCTGCCAACACAACAGCTTTTGCCTTTGCATCTACGTATACCACGTTGCGCGCACACATCGTATTGATAAGCACATTGCACGCTAAGCGATTTGCTCTGGCTACCAAACCTTTATAAATAGCCTTGCGATGAGGGTCGACAAAGCCCTTTGCCATATAGTCAAGCATAAGGTCATAGTCGCGTTCTATGTCGTCTAATTCGCCTTCATCGCCCATACTTGGCGAGCTGGCCAGATAGTCACGAAGCAAATCTATTGCATAACGGATATTATTACACCGAAGACTGGATATGATATCTCCAAAACATGTTCCCATTATTAGATTGTATTTTAGTTTATATTAATAAGCTTGCGCAGCCTTGATGTCTGCCATTTTAGGCGATGCAATATGCTCAAACTTCAGCTTAGGCAAGCTTTTGGCTGTCTTGGCATCTACATGACAATATTTTACAATGAGGTCTGCATAATGGTTCAAGCCATATTTATTAATCGAATCGCAGGCTGCATTATAGCCTTGCTCTAACACCTGACGTTGCTGCTTGCGCCGCTTGTCTGCCAAGACCTTAGGCAAATAGGCTATTACGCCTAACCGCAACGCCTCATCACGGGTGTCAAGCAGTATGTTGGCGTGATGCAAACGGGCTGTTGTAGCTTGAGGTTCTGTAAGCAGCATGGCATCCATCTCGTTGTTAATCAGCATGCGCAACCTTATGTTCATATCGTTAATCTGCACTTTAAACACTTCATCTGATTTCAATTTAGAACGTTTGATGGCCAAATCTGCCAAATAATCAGCAGCAGAGTAACGGTTCATGGCTATCATCTTGTCTTTTAATTGCGACAACTGCTTAATGCGGGCCATACGTCTTGCCACCAGTTGCCAATAAGCATTGGTGGCAGTAAGATAGCCAATAGCTACCCCACTGCGCTTCAGATGCTCAGTCTTAACCAAATCTGTTACACTAAATTCCACCTGATTGTGCAGCAAAGCCTCATCACAGTCAATCTGCTTGCTGTAAGTTTTCAAACGGATATCTGCCTTTAAACTGTCAAAAAGACAATACTCTTTGGCCACATAGAAAGGCAAGCAGTCGAGTGTAGGCAGCACACCTACTTTTAGGGCCAATGAGTCTTCGCGGCGTAGGCGGTCTTTTTCAGCTTTACCAATACGCCTTGACTCCTCGTAAGAAGGGCCACAAGCTATCAGCATTGATACCAACAGCAGCAATAATGCTGTGTATTTATTTCTTGTTTTCATACTTTAATCATCAATCACAAGCAAGGCACACCGACATGAAAGGTAACAATCCTTTATACCAAGAGCTTACCTACCAAGCTAAAGAGCTGTCATCTGTACATTGCTTACATTCCGCAAAGTTAACCATTTTATTTTGATAAAAGGCATCTTGTTTCGTTTTAGTAACAAGCAAAATGCTGATAGAGAAACATTTTATTGTTTTTTATACAGATATGTTATAGTTTCATTGTCAAGTAAATATACAAAGAGCCAAGAAGCAAGAAAGCAAAGGAGCAAGATAGGCCACACCTACAAAAGATACAGGAATAAGCCGCAAGAACAAATAGACGTTCAAATTTACGTCTTATTCAGAACACTTACTTAAGACCACACAAAAACAGACATTGCCAATGAAGCTCCTTGAGAAGCTTTATTGGCAATGTCTGTTTTTGTATATATCCAGCATATTACTCAATCGGGAACAAGTAGAAACGACGGCCCATGTTGTAGTCTATCATCCACTGGTCAACAACAATATGATTGTCGAGAGCCTTGATAGTCAGCGTATGGGAGCCGGATTTCAGATGGTTGAGCTTCAGCTCACGCACAGCCTGTCCGCGAAGCACATTCTGCTTCCAGCGTTCAGAACGGAACTTCTCTTTCAGACTGAACACCGTAGGTTCTGCACCGTCCACAGAAACGGAAACGCGCAAGTCGCCCTTGTCGTTAGGCTGAGTAGGAAGCATAGCCACGCGCAGCACGGCAGAACTGTCTGTCGTGGTGATAAAGGTGTAATCTAAAGTTCCATTCTTTGGTAGCGCCACAGCTTTCATGCTGTGTCCTAACATCTGCACCACCTCAGCACCGGCAGAAGCCTTCTGATAGTCGCAAGCATTACGGGCTATTGCTCCGTCAAGGTTGAGAGCATGTCTATTGGTTTCACGTGGCTTGTCTATCCATTCTTTCACTTCCTGATCTGTAAGCAGTACTGGCAAGTTTGGAGAAGCAAATACCGGCAAGTCGCGCGGACACATATCCATACTGTTTGCCCATTTTCCGTTAGCCATCTTGTTGTTGTAATAGTCGGTAAGCTCCCTTATCTCCTGATAAGCATACTGGCTCATGGCTGCGGCATGACGAATTTTTGCTTCATGCTTTACCAAATTCTCCCTCGTGTCTCCATTGGCTATGCTGCGTGCTTTCTGCGCCCAAAGCATCTTGCGGGCATGTGCATCAGCAGCCAACACAGGGTATTTGATGGCGGCAAAGAAAGCGTCCTTCAATTCCGGACGGATTATATCTTCAACCTGCTTTACCGTGTCGGCAATGGCAGCATAGTGGTCAAGGTATCTGTCGAGCTCATCTCCAAAAGCAGTCTCGGAAAAATCCGTGTCCCTTACAGGCGTTACCCCTCTATTATACAAATGATAGTCACGCTCTGTCTGGCTCCAGCCCATAAATTCCGGGCGACGTTCCGTACAAAGTTTATAAAACTCCTGCATAACAGGGAAAAGCCTGTTGCCTGCCTGCGTGCCAAACTGACGGCAAAGCCATGCATGGTAATGGCTGCCCACGGTATTTGCTTTTACGCAATCTATGTTCCATGCCATGTCAAGAAAGAGTTCAAGGTCATAGCCAGCCACCTTCGGGTCGTGTACATTCACGAGCCACATCTTTCTCACATTATGATCGTATGCCGCCCTCATCTCATTGTAGACAAGTCCCGGCTGGGTGGTAGCAAGCCACAGGTAGTCGTGTGGCTGTCCCCAATAGCTTAGATGATAATACACACCTCCTCCACCCTTTCGCTGCTGCTCCTCAGCATCTGAAAGACGGGTCATATAACCATAGTTGTCATCACACCACATCAGCGTAACATAGTCAGGTATCTTCAATCCCATGTTATAGATATCCAACACTTCTTTATAAGGTATAAACACCTGCGTCTGTTTGCTTGGGTCGCCAAGGTTCTTGCGTATCAGTTCCTGTTGGTCGTCAATAACCTTCTGAAGCCAGTCAAACTTCTCCTGCATGGTATTTACACCCTCCATGCTTCCGTCATGAATGCCACGCATACCTATTGTCAGCAGATTGCCACCCTTGGAGTTCTTCACTTCTTTCAGCCTCTCTGCCCAATAATCTTGCACTACTTTACGGTTTGTCAGATAGTTGTAGCGTCCTTTCGACCAGTCCCATTCTCCTGTGTTGCTCCTCAGTAGCGGTTCGCAATGTGAAGACCCTACGGCAATTCCGCAACTGTCGGCAACAGCCTTTGCACCTTCCACCTTGAAGAACGACACTGTACCTTCGTGCATTGCCGGCCACACGGCATTAGCCCTCAGCCTCATCAACAGTTGAAATACCTTCTTATAGGTATTTCTGCCAATATATCCCCAAGGTGCAGGTTTGCTTTTTCCTCCAGAAACAATTTTCTTGTCAAAATTACTGTAACTCCAAGGGCGCAGACTCCAGTCCTCATCATTGAGAAAAACGCCACGGTATTCCACCGATGCTCCCTGTAAAGTTGAAAAGCTGTCATCTATCGTCAGCCGTTGTTTCTTTTCCGGCACCACATCGCCCCACCATACCCATGGGGTAACGCCAGCCTTGCGCGACATTTCCAACAATCCGTAAGCTGCTCCACGCCCATTAGTACCGACAATAATGATTTTTCCTTCTTTTACAAAAATATAAAAGCCGTCTGTTTTCTTTTGCAGGTCTGCCACAGGAACGCCCTGACTTGTCAGTTGCTTCTTCACTGCATCAGAAGCCTTGTCCAATTCCACTATACGTATGGCAGCAGATTTTTCGGCAGCACTGACAGCCTGTTGGCCTGTTACAGCTTTCATGTCGCCTTTGAACATATCCACAGCTGTCATCACCACAGGGTCGGCATTCTTCTGCACATGATAGGTTACGGCATGTATGCCATCGTACCACAATATGTCTTTTGCTGCCACAGGTAATGACGCCACAGCAAGCATTAGCACCGCAGTAGCTTTCAGAGAAAATCTCTTTTCTTTTTCTTTCATCATTTTTTATTGAAGTTATATAGACTGGAGTCTTTCCATGTCTAAATATAGATTCATAAATTTAACGCTGCAAATGTAGACATTTACCGAATATCCGATAGATACTTATCATTCAGAAATCATAAAGAGCAATTAAAAATCATTCAAAGTAATGGATTCATATACTAAGCAGGTGTCCATAATGTATTTAAACCTGCCCAACATTGTTGAAAAGTATCTTGTTAAGCAAACGGTTATATATACGGTTGGTATTGAACAACTGCTTAAAGCCTAACAAGTAAAGACAAAACGGCGACACTCCAAAAAGGAATGTCGCCCAAACTTAAAAACCGATTTAATTTATAAATTACTTTGTTTCAATTTGCCTTAAGCTCCTGCTTCTTTTATTTTCACCTCTACTTGTCAGCCCTCAAAGCACCGTTTTCGCCTTATGCCCAAAGTGTGGGCACAAGGTGAACAGCACGTGGGCAACGATTGCCCAAGGCTTGGGCAATCGTTGCCCACATTGTTTGAACAGTTCGAGACCACTTGACAGCAGACAAAAAGAACAATATAAGAAGGTGTTCAGAAGCCATATTGGCAATGCTGTAAAATCAAGACAATCCGTACTATTGTACATGTATATGAACACTTTTACTTTGATATATTGGAAATTATACATAATTTTGCATGTGAAAAGCATTCACTCTATCAAACAAATATATGACAAAAAGAACAATACTGCTGGTGGCTCGGATCCGCAGTGGACAGGCAGACCTGACATGAAACCTTGAACAATATGCCAAGATTGGAGCTGGAACTGTGGAAATTACACCTATCTATGGAGTGCAAGGTAACGACAAAAACGAGATTTCATACCCTTCGCCAGAATGGATGGACATGCTGCGCTATACAGAGGAGGAAAACAACAGACTCTACATTGAAACGGACATGGCCACAGGCACAGAATGTTTTCTGCTCGGAGCAACAGAGTATTATAAGCTAAACAAATAAGGAAAATGAGAAGAATTATAACATTAACATTGGCTCTGCTTGCCTTTACTGCGGCAGATGCCAAAGCAAAGAAAGACCTGTGGCCTGACGGCACACCAATTGACAAGTGGTTCGCAAACATACAGAAGGTGGACGAGGCTTCGTTCGGAAAGCGGTATGTCATTACCGACTATGGAGTAAAGACAGACAGTACACTTATACAGACTGCTGGCATCCAAGAGGTTATAGACCAAGCGGCTCTTGCCGGTGGCGGAGCTATTGTAGTGCCCAAAGGAACTTTTCTCAGTGGGGCACTGTTCTTTCGCCAGGGTACCCACCTTATCGTTGAGGAAGGCGGAAAGTTGAAAGGAAGCGACCGTATACATGATTTTCCGATACAAGAGACTCGCATCGAGGGACAGACCTGCAAGTATTTTACGGCTCTCGTCAATGCCGATGGCATAGACGGGTTTACCATTGCTGGAAAAGGAACTATCGACGGCAACGGACACCACTACTGGGATGAGTTTTGGATTCGTCGCAAGTGGAATCCAGAGTGTACAAACAAGGACGCACAACGTCCCAGACTGGTCTATATCTCTAACTGCAAGAATGTTACTGTGCAGGATGTTCACTTGGTAAACAGTCCATTTTGGACCAACCACCTTTACAGCTCCGACCACGTGCGCTTTCTTGACTGCTTTATCTATGCCCCTACAAAAGGACTGAAGGCTCCAAGCAGCGATGCTATCGATATAGATGTTTGCCACGACATATTGATAAACGGATGCTACATGAGCGTGAACGATGATGCTGTTGCCATCAAGGGCGGAAAAGGTACATGGGCAGACAAAGACCCTAATAACGGTCCCAACTACAACATTATCATACAAAACTGCCACTACGGTACGGTACACGGTTGCTTGACCCTGGGCAGCGAGAGCGTTGCCGACAGGAATATCATCTTACGTAATATCGAGGTGAACGAGGCTAACCGGGTACTTTGGCTGAAGATGCGCCCAGACACTCCGCAACACTATGAATATGTTACAGTGGAAAACATTGCCGGAACTACGGGCAGCTTTCTTGTAATACGCCCTTGGACACAATTTTTCAAAATGGATGAGCGCAAGGATATGCCACTGAGCCAGTGTAACAACATCGTGATAAAAGGCATAAAGATGGACTGCAAGAATTTCTTTGATATCGACACAAGCGACAAATACCGGCTTGCCGACTTCTCTTTTGAAAACATCACCGTGACAGACAAAGCTAAAGCATTCGACAAAAGCCTCATAGAGAACACCAAAGTAAAAAACGTTGTCATCAACAGTGTGAAGCAATAGCTGCACGATATATATCATAACAAGAATTATTCTTTGACGGAATTAACAGGCTTTGCATCAACCCGTTAATTCCACTCTTTTACAGTAAATGGACAAATTCATCTTGTTCTTCACCCTTTTTAAAACGCTTAAGAATGATAAAATTACCATTCTGCTCGCTTAATCGGATTTTTGCACTATCTTTGCAATAAGTTATAAGAAAAAAATGACCCTTACCTATATAGTACACAGTGGCTTTGCACTTGAAACAGCACAATGTATCATTGTGTTTGATTATTGGTTCGACCCCACGCATGTTATGGACAGATTGCTACAATCAGCCAAACCTATCTATGTTTTGACCAGTCATTTTCATGAAGACCATTTTACACGTAGTATTTTTGATTGGCGATTGAGAAAAAGCAATATCACTTATCTGCTTTCAAAAGATATATTAAAGCACCGCAGGGCACAACGGGAAGAGGCTGACGCATGGTTAGCCAAAGGGGCTTCATGGCAGGATAATATTATCACTGTACATGCTACTGGCAGTACAGACAGTGGAGTGTCATGGATTATAAAGACAGAAGGGAAACTTATTTTTCATGCAGGCGACCTCAATAATTGGTATGCACGTTTCCTGACAGACAGCTATTCTGGAGGCATCATCCGCAGTACGGAAATGGATACTGATGTTGACCCGGAAAAAGAAGAGAAGAGATACCTTGGCGAATTGAAGGATATAGCCAAGATTACGACCCATTTTGATATTGCCATGTTCCCCATTGACGGACGCATTGGCAACGGATATACACGCGGAGCCCGACAGTTTATCAAGCGCTTCAGCGTAAAGCTATTGGTTCCTATGCATTTCTTAGCCAGCGGCTTTCAATCGGCAGCACGCATGCAAGATTTCGCAGATACCGCCAAAACTGCATTTTGGGCTATCCGACACGAAGGCGAAAGCATCACTGTATAACGCCTATTCATTTTTATAAAAACCGTAACAAAAACAGGTAACGGCAAAAGAAAAAATGCAAATATACAAAAGAGGCGTGCCTACTATATAGCAAACACAACTCTTTCGCATATTTATAATGCCAGCCAACAGGTTTAGTTGGCTAACTCAAAACTCATCATTATTTGTACTCTGCCCAAGACTTGATGTCTATGTCATCCAGTTTCACCGTACAGAAAGCATTGATAAACGCACTTGCCAAACGGCTGTTTGTAATCAATGGCACATTCAAGTCGATAGAAGCACGGCGTATCTTATAACCGTTTGACAACTCTGAAGCTGTAAGGTCTTTAGGTATATTTACCACCATATCTATCTCATGATTGTGCAACATGTCAAGTGCCTTAGGCTCACTGCCCTCTTCTGAAGGCCATAAAACATGCGTATTCTCTATGCCGTTTTCTGCAAGATATTTGCTCGTACCGCCTGTTGCATAGAGCTTATAGCCATGCTTAACAAGCATTTTAGCAGCATCAAGCATCTCTGCTTTCTGCTTGGCACTACCTGTAGAGAGCAAGATATTCTTAGCCGGTATACGCTGACCAACAGAAAGCATACTCTTAAGCAAAGCTGTATTGGTATCATCGCCCAAGCAACCTACCTCTCCTGTAGATGCCATGTCTACACCTAATACAGGGTCTGCTTTCTGTAAGCGGTTGAAAGAGAACTGGCTGGCTTTTATACCCACATAGTCAAGGTCGAACAAGTTCTTGTTTGGCTTCTCTACCCGCAAACCGAGCATCACGCGAGTGGCCAATTCTATCAAGTTAATTTTAAGCACCTTGCTCACAAATGGGAATGAACGGCTGGCACGGAGGTTACACTCTATTACCAATATATCGTTGTCGCGAGCCATAAACTGAATGTTGAAAGGTCCATTGATATGCAATTCTTTAGCAATCTGACGGCCTACTCGCTTTACACGACGCACGGTCTCTACATACAACTTCTGTGGAGGAAACTGGATGGTAGCATCGCCTGAGTGTACACCTGCGAACTCAATATGCTCTGAAATGGCATAAGCTATCACCTCGCCGTTCTTGGCTACAGCATCCATCTCTATCTCCTTGGCGTGCTCAATAAACTTGCTTACTACCACAGGATGGTCCTCGCTCACGTTAGCCGCAAGTTGCAAGAAGCGCTTCAGCTCATCTTCGTTTGAACAAACATTCATTGCTGCACCAGAAAGCACATAACTTGGACGAACCAATACAGGGAAGCCCACACGGTCGATAAACTTGTCTATGTCTTCCATACTGGTCAAAGCGCTCCACTCCGGCTGATTGATGCCATTGTTGGTCAGCATCTGAGAGAACTTGGCACGGTCTTCCGCATTGTCTATGTCCTGCGCCTTGGTTCCCAATATAGGCACATGCTGCTCATCCAAACGCATAGCCAAATTGTTTGGTATCTGACCACCGGTAGAAACGATTACACCATGTGGCTGCTCCAGATCTATGATATCCATTACACGCTCGAAGGTCAACTCATCAAAATAGAGACGGTCGCACATATCATAGTCGGTCGACACGGTTTCAGGATTATAGTTAATCATAATGCTACGGTAGCCCTCTCTACGAATGGTATTCAATGCCTGAACACCGCACCAGTCAAACTCTACCGATGAACCAATACGATAAGCACCAGACCCCAACACGATAATAGAGCGGTGATCGTTCACAAAAGTAATGTCGCTCTTTACTCCTGCATAGGTAACATACAGATAATTGGTCTGTGCAGGATACTCTGCTGCCAATGTATCAATCTGCTTAACCACTGGCACAATGCCATAGTTCTTGCGCAGATTACGCACTACCAAACCTGCTTTAGCCATGCTGTGAAGCTCTTGTTCCAAACCTACGGCACGAGCAATCTGGAAGTCGGTAAAGCCGTAAACCTTAGCAGTACGAAGCAATTCTTTGTCAAGTGTATTGATGTTGCACTTCTTCATGGCCTCATCAATATCAATAATATGCTTCAGCTTTTCAAGGAACCACTTGTCTATCTTGGTCAATTCATGTATATCGTCTACCGTATAACCTTTGTGCATAGCCTTAGAGATAACGAACACACGCTTGTCGGTAGGCTCTTTTAGTGCAGCATCTATATCATCTATCTGCAATTCCTTGTTCTCGACAAAGCCGTGCATGCCCTGACCTATCATGCGGAGACCCTTTTGGATAGCTTCTTCAAAGTTTCTGCCAATGGCCATTACCTCGCCAACAGACTTCATTGAAGAACCTAATTCCTTGTCTACACCACGGAACTTACTCAAGTCCCAACGTGGAATCTTGCAGACAACATAGTCCAATGCAGGCTCAAAAAAAGCACTGGTGGTCTTTGTTACAGAGTTCTTCAACTCAAAAAGACCATAACCCATGCCCAATTTAGCTGCTACAAAGGCAAGTGGATAACCCGTAGCTTTTGAAGCTAAAGCTGAAGAACGGCTCAAGCGAGCGTTTACTTCAATAACACGATAGTCTTCGCTCTTTGGGTCAAAAGCATATTGCACATTACACTCACCCACAATTCCTATATGACGGATTATCTTAATAGCCAGTGCTCTCAGCTTATGATACTCAGAATTGGTAAGCGTTTGAGATGGTGCTATGACAATACTCTCACCTGTATGTATGCCTAACGGGTCAAAATTTTCCATATTACATACAGTAATACAATTATCATAACGGTCGCGCACAACCTCATATTCTATCTCTTTCCAGCCTTTCAAGCTCTTTTCTACCAACACTTGTGGTGAGAAAGAAAAGGCTTTTTCTGCCAGTTTGTCAAGTTCTTCCTCATTGTCTGCAAAGCCGGAACCAAGTCCGCCAAGTGCATAAGCTGCACGAATAATGACAGGATAGCCTAAATCTGCAGCTGCCTTACGTGCCTGCTCTATATTCTCGCAAGCCTCGCTCTTGATTGTCTTGACATTAATCTCATCCAACTTCTCTACAAACAGCTCACGGTCTTCAGTGTCCATAATGGCTTGAACAGGCGTACCTAACACCCGTACATTATACTTTTCAAGCACGCCACTCTTGTAAAGAGCCACGCCACAGTTCAATGCTGTTTGGCCACCAAATGACAATAAGATACCGTCAGGACGCTCTTTCTCTATAACACGCTCAACGAAATAAGGCTGAACAGGCAAGAAATATATCTGATCGGCTACGCCCTCTGAAGTCTGTACTGTAGCAATGTTAGGATTGATAAGTACTGTCTTTACACCCTCTTCGCGCAAAGCTTTCAACGCTTGCGAACCTGAATAATCAAACTCGCCGGCCTCACCAATCTTCAAAGCACCGGAACCGAGAAGCAAAACTTTCTTTATATCGTTATCTTTCATTTTTTCTGTTTTATGTGTCTTATTCTTCAAGGCATTATTGACGCTTCTCTATGCTCATGACATCAACGCTTTTAATCTTAAGACTATGATTCTCTCTCAAGAACAAGTGATACAAGCATCTGATAACATCAATACTATGACAATATTATTTTAACGCATCAACAAACTTATCAAACATAAACTCTGTATCAACAGGACCAGAACAAGCTTCTGGATGGAACTGACTTGAGAACCAAGGGTTGGTCTTATGCTTGATGCCTTCATTGCTTCCATCATTCATATTAACAAACAGTTCTTCCCAATCTTTTCCTAATGTTGAGGCATCTACTGCATATCCATGGTTCTGGCTCGTTACAAAGCACTTGTCGGTACCCACCATACGTACTGGCTGATTATGAGAACGATGACCATATTTCAACTTATAGATAGTAGCACCACCGGCTTTAGCCAACAACTGGTTACCCATACAAATACCACAAATAGGCTTTGTTGATAAACTCATCTGCTTTCTGATGATGTTTACAGCCTCTTCGCACATATCCGGGTCACCAGGACCATTGGCCAAGAACAAGCCATCAAAGTCCATATCAGTATAATCATAGTTCCAAGGTACACGAATAACCTCTACACCACGGTTAATCAAGCATCTGATAATATTGTTTTTTACACCACAGTCAACAAGTACTACCTTCTTGCCTGCACCTTCATTGTAACGGATAATCTCTTTGCAACTTACCTTATCTACAAAGTTTACTCCTTCATAGTTGGCAGTTGGTATATTATCTGGCTCGTCATCAAACAGTATTTTGCCCATCATCACACCGTGTTCACGCAGAACCTTTGTCAGTTCACGTGTGTCTATGCCTGTTATACCAGGCACATGCTCACGCTTTAACCAATCTGCCAAACTTTCTACGGCATTCCAATGGCTATATTCCTCACTGTAATCTGCCACAATGATAGCAGAGGCATAAATCTTATCGCTCTCCATATATGTAGCCAAACCATTCTTTTCGATTGTAAAAGGCGGCACACCGTAATTGCCTACAAGGGGATACGTAAGAGTCATTAGCTGTCCTGCATAAGAAGGGTCTGTCAGACTTTCCGGATAACCCATCATGGCAGTGTTGAATACTACCTCACCTGCAACTGGACTGTCATAGCCAAATGATTTACCATGGAATTTTGTTCCATCTTCCAAGACTAAAGTTACGTTTCTCATATCTATTGTCATATTTATCGTCATTCCTTAGCAATATTTGCTTTCCTTCACTTGCTTTCTTATAAACCGTTATCTATTCTCAACGCACAAAATATCCAGTTATACCTCAGCTGCACGAAAAGCCTATCAGCTATTGCTTACATTCTATTTCTTTTATATTGGCTGCTCTCGCTTACAGCAACTGCTTCTTATAAAGTAGCACAACGCATTCGTAAGTTTGCTACCGCCAAACTGTGCCCTATCAAGCCTTCTCTACATAATTGATGAATGCTTGATTTACCAACTTTGTACCACCAGGTGTAGGATAGTTTCCTGTAAAATACCAATCTCCCTTATGCTCTGGTATAGCTTCATGCAAGCCTTCTATGGATTGATAAACCAGTTCCACCGGGGTAGTCATGCCTTCAGGGCGGAGCATTTCTACTATTTTTCTATTTATCTCATCTACTGTAAAGGGCTTGTAGATAGCTCTTACACAATTAACCATTTCGGCTTTAGGCTTCTGAATTTCCTCTTTACACTTCTTATATGTATCCTCTATGATATTATACATACCACGCTCCTTAAGCAACTCTATGGTTGCACGGAACACACAGAACTCTTCCAATCGGGGCATATCAATACCATAATAATCCGGATAACGTATCTGTGGAGAGCTACTTACTACAACAATCTTTTTAGGATGCAGTCTGTCCAAAATCTTTAATATGCTCTCTTTCAGTGTAGTACCTCTTACTATGCTGTCATCAATGATAACAAGATTGTCAACATAAGGTTCAACAGATTCGTAAGTTACATCGTAAACATGGGATGCCAAATCGTTACGCGATGCACCCTCTGTAATAAAGGTACGCAGCTTTATATCCTTCCAAGCCACTTTCTCACTCCGAACATATTGATGAAGTATGTCTACCAGTTCCTCATGAGTAGGCGTATGCCCTAACTGTTCAAGCTTTTTAATCTTTTGATCGTTGACGTATCTCTTGAAGCCATTCAACATGCCATAAAAAGCAACCTCGGCTGTATTAGGGATAAAGGAAAATACCGTGTGCTCTGTATCGTTGTTTATTGCCTTCAAGATGGGCTCTGTTAATTGTTCGCCCAATTTCTTACGCTCTTTATAAATATCGCGGTCTGAGCCTCTACTGAAATATATCCGTTCAAAAGAGCATTTATAATCACCCTTAGGCTCTATAATTCTTTGAATGGAACTTTCACCTTTTTTGTTGACAATGAGTGCACAGCCCGGCTCCAACTCATTGATATCATTGCATTCAAGGTCAAAGGTAGTCTGCAATACAGGGCGCTCACTGGCCAGCACAACGACCTCATCATTTTTATACCAGAAAGCAGGACGAATACCCCATGGGTCACGCATTGAAAACATCTCGCCACTTCCCGTAATGCCACACATTACATAGCCGCCGTCAAAATCCTTCATTGTTGATTTCAATACATTGGCCATATTCATGTGGTCTTCGATATATTGTGTTACAGCACGATTTTCAAGTCCTCGCTTCTTGCCATCCACAAAGTTGCGTTCTACCTCTCTGTCCAGCCTATGTCCCATCAGTTCAAGTGTAATATAACTGTCGCTGTAAATTCGGGGCGATTGACCTTGTGCTATTAACTTTTCAAATATTTCCTCAATATTTGTCATATTAAAATTGCCACACAAGCAAAGGTTCTTGGCTCTCCAGTTATTGCGTCTTAAGAATGGATGCACATAAGAGATACCTCTTTTCCCTGTCGTAGAGTAACGAAGATGTCCCATGTACAACTGTCCTGCAAAAGGCAAATTAAGTTTGGCATATTGAGCATCAGAAAGTTCTTCTTTACTGCATGCTGCAAACTCCTTTTGCACTCTGCCAAATATCTCTGTAATAGCATTGGAGCCTTCTGCCCTTTCACGAAACATATATTCCGTGCCTGGCACCGCATCAAGATTAACGCACGCCATACCTGCGCCTTCTTGTCCACGATTATGTTGCTTCTCCATCATGAGGTAGAGCTTGTTAAGCCCATACATCCATGTTCCGTACTTTTGCTGGTAATACTCCAATGGTTTCAACAGTCTTACCATTGCGACTCCACATTCATGCTTCAATGGTTCCATATCTCTACTTAAATTTAAAGCTAATGGTTAATATTGAACATCTTGCCAGCAGCAAAGACTATCAATGATTAATCATTAGCTTTTCATTATCATACGTTAATTTATTCTACTGTAACTGATTTAGCCAAATTACGAGGTTGGTCCACATCCTTTCCTTTACAAACAGCTATATGATAAGCCAGCAATTGCAAAGGAACGGTGGCTAACAAAGGCTCCAGACATTCTACCGTATCCGGTAGTTCTATTACCTCGTCAGCTATCTTCGCTATCGTGGTGTCGCCTTTCGACACTAAAGCGATGACCTTACCCTTTCGGGCTTTTATTTCCTGTATATTGCTCAATACTTTTTCGTACAATTCATTATGAGGTGCTATTACTACCACCGGCATATCCGAATCTATCAAGGCAATAGGACCATGTTTCATCTCCGCTGCCGGATAGCCTTCAGCATGTATATAGCTTATTTCCTTTAGCTTCAAAGCACCTTCAAGGGCTACAGGATAACTGTAGCCACGCCCTAAGTACAAGAAATTATGGGCATAAGTAAACACACGGCTCAACTCGGCTATACGGTCATTAAGCTTCAATATCTCCTTTATCTTGACCGGTATATTATAGAGCTCCTTCACGACCTTTAGGTAGACATCATTATCTATTGTACCTTTTTCTTTGCCAAGTGCCAAAGCCAACATGGTCAATACGGTTACCTGTCCGGTAAAAGCCTTCGTAGAAGCCACACCTATCTCTGGGCCCACATGAATATAAGAGCCTGTATCTGTAGCACGGGGAATACTTGAACCGATAGCGTTACATATACCATATATAAATGCACCGTGCTCTTTAGCTAATTTGACCGCTGCCAATGTATCTGCCGTCTCGCCACTCTGAGATATTGCTATTACCACATCGTTAGGTGTTACCACTGGATTACGATACCTGAACTCACTGGCATATTCCACCTCTACGGGTATACGGCAGAAGTTTTCAATCACTTGCTTGCCTATTAAGCCCGCATGCCACGATGTGCCACAAGCTACAATGATAATGCGTTTTGCCGCTAACAATTGTTTCTTGTAATCAATAACAGCACTCAGCGTAACGTGATTAGCCTCAACATTTATTCTACCGCGCATACAGTTGGTAAGACACTCTGGCTGCTCAAATATCTCCTTGAGCATAAAATGAGGATATCCACCTTTCTCTATTTGTCCAAGATTAAGGTCTACTGTTTGTATTTTAGGAAAAAGGGCACGGTTCAATACGTTTACTACTTTGAGCTCTTCGCCTTTACGCATCACTATAATGCTTCCATCTTCCGGATAGACAACCTTATCTGTATATTCTACAATAGGGCTTGCATCTGAAGCCAAGAAGAATTCATCCTTGCCAACACCAATTACTAAAGGACTTTGTCGGCAAGCTGCAATAATCTGCGATGGCTCACGCTTGTCAAGCAGAGCTATGGCATAAGCGCCAATCACTTCATGCAAGGCCAATTGTACTGAAGTAAGCAAATCCAGTTTCTTATGCGTTTGTATATATTCTATAAGCTGAACCATTACCTCCGTATCCGTATCTGAGCGAAACTGTACGCCTTTAGACTGGAGCTTACGCTTCAAATCTGCATAATTTTCAATGATACCATTATGGATAATAGCCAGATTCTTCGATTCTGAATAATGAGGATGAGCATTCACGGCAGAAGGTTCTCCGTGAGTTGCCCAACGTGTATGAGCAATGCCCACTGTGCCCGACACATCTTTGCCATTGCAATAAGCATCAAGATCGGCCACTTTGCCTTTTGTCTTATATACACTCAGTTCGCCATTGTCATTAAGAAGAGCTGCACCTGCACTATCGTAGCCACGATATTCCAAGCGCTGAAGCCCCTTAATAAGAATGGGATAAGCGTCACGATGTCCTATATAGCCTACTATTCCGCACATAGAACTGTTAGTCTTTCAATACATTTACCATCAATGATGCTACAGAAGTAAGAATACTTACCACAGAGAACCAAATAGTTGTACTTGAACCTATGGCTGAGTTCTTTGCCTGCACCTTATTTGGAGTAACGATAATCACATCATTCTGCTGCAAATAATAATAAGGTGAATTGATAAGATTGGCATCATTAAGATTCAATCTGTGTATAGACTTCTCGCCGGTAGCATCTTCACGTATCAGCATAAGATTGTTACGCATACCATAAATGGTAAGGTCGCCAGCACGAGCCAATGCCTCCAGCACACTTATTTTCTCTTGATCAACAGTAAATATGCCAGGGTTCTTTACTTCGCCCATAACAGACACTTTAAAGCTGGCCATCTTTACGGTTACAATAGGATTCTCTGTCTTAGACATATAAGGCAGTATTTTCTCACGAATCATATTCTCACATTGACGCTTCGTAGCGCCGCCTACTTTTATCTGTCCTACTACCGGGAAATTGATATAGCCGTCATTGTCAACAAGATAGGTCTGCAAAGAGCCTGCACTGGTTGACAACATGCCCGTAGAATTAAGGGTGTTTGACACTGAAAGGTTAAAAGGTGTTGACACCTTCGGATCTGTCGTACTTACAGTAATGGTAAGTAAATCTTTAGGCATAATCTTTGCATCATACAATCCCTTTGAAGCTGCCAAACTAACAGAGTCTGCATTTTGGAAATAAGGAATATCTTTGCTGCTTCCACAACTGCCCATAACAAGACATACTATCGCAAATGCGATGGAACAAAGTAGTTTTTTCATAAAATAAATATAACGTTATAGTTAAAACTATGCAAAAGTACTGCTATTTTTTTACATCAACAAATATTTCAATATATAATTATCACTTGCCAAGTAAAAAAACAGTGCCATTTATAAACACAATAGAGAGCCTGACAAGTAGGTGTTCCCTATCACCATTTTGCCTGTATTCAATGCCCATGAAGTCCAATTTTCAAATTTCAATTGCAGCAACCCATTGAAGAAATTCATTGAGCACACACTTTTTCCCATCCTGCCAACAGGTGTGTGAATGCTTGACAAGAGCACGATTCGATGACTTTCCTGTAAAAAAAGTACATATTTTGCCTTATTATGAATAAGCAACTAAAGAGATGCAAAAAAGCAGTTATAATTGGGCAGAAGCAGTGCTTTTGTGTCTCGTTTCGTTCGGTACGCATGTTCATTTCGTTCGATATGAGCATTCGTATCGAACGTTACACGCATTCGTATCGTTCGATACGAGTCAACATTGCAGCCCTTTTAGATGACTAACAGGCATTTTCTACACATCTACTACAACGCGTGGAAAGAATTGGCAGGCAGGAATATTGTGAATTAACACAGCAAGCGGTTTGTATTTAAACAGGTGTCCATAATTTTGAACACCTACTTAGCATCTGCCAATAATGCCATGGCACAAAAGTTACAGCTCTAATACCATGGCATTATCTATGTGTTCAATTCGCTGCAAAACAGCGCTTATCTTACAATGAATTTCTTTCCATTCTGTATATATATACCCTTACGGGATATTTTTTTGGAAGAATTAGAAACCTTACGGCCCATCAAGTCATAGATTGCGCCATTTTTAACTACAGCAGAAGAATTGTCTACTTCTGCAATATCCGTTGCTATATCTTTACCATCAAAGAGGGTCTTTACAGCGGTTTCGTCAACAGCATAGTTATAGATACGGAAATCATCGTATACATGGTCGCAGTAAGCATCCAGTGTCCACTGTGAGCGGCCCAGCCAATTCTGAGTTGTAAAGCCCATGTCCTTAGGATATATCTCTTTCTCGTTAACAGCAGTACCTACTTCTTCGCCATCAAAGTAGACTGCCATATCCTTACCCTTCTGAGTGATAACCAGATGATGCCAATCAGCAGCATTCCACTTGCAAGGAACGGTAAAGTCAAAAGCTCCCTTCTCGCAAGTAATCTTATACTTCACACCAGTACTATTGGCCGCTGCTATCATGAATGTACCACTGCCGCTACCAAAGTCGAAGATACGGCCTTTTCCGCCTGTAATCTTAATCCAAGTAGCAACTGTGAAATCAGACAAACGACTTACCGCTCCCTTAGGCAATTCTATGTAAGACTTGCTGCTTTTTACCAGCTTAGCCGCATAACCGCCATTTCTTCCTTCTGTAAAGGTAGCTGAATTTAGGAAAGTACCATCGTATGCGCCCCATTCATCATACGATTTTGCACCCTCATTTTCATCAAACGCCAAGTGCATATACAAACCTTCCTTCGGAACTGCCTTTAACACGATTGATACAGGACCTTCGCCTGCCGGATTCCAAGGCTGCACCTTATAATAATAAGTTTGTCCGTTGTCCAATCCTTCATCTATATAACTTGTTGCATCTACCTTTTCGGCAATAACCGCATAAGTACCGTTCTCCTTGTCTGAACGTGATATCTTATAATAAGTGTCATACGCAAAATTCCACCTCAATGAAGCGCTGTTAGCACCGGCAGAAATGCGCAAGCCTTCTATCGTCTCAGGAATGACAAACTTTCTTGTTGCAAAAGGCAATACCTCTGAAGCAGGACGTTCAGCTGCTGAATTGAGAGAGTAAGCACGGTAATAATAAGTGGTATTCTCTTTCAAATCTTTATCCTCGTATTCTGTAGTCTTCAGATTGTCGGCAATAACCTTGTATTCACCCTTTTCATCTTCTGCCCGTTCTATACGATAGCTTTTGGCTCCGTCTACTTTATCCCAATACAATTTGATGATAGAGGTTGAGATTGCTTCGCCCTTCAATAAAGGAGCGGCAACTGCTGCATCGCGGGTAAATGTCTTCTCACGGGAATAAGCTGACTCGGTATCCTTATAGCTCAAGGCTTTGATACGGTAAGTAACTGTACTGCTGCAAGGTATTGGTTCTGTAAAGGTAATTGTTTCACCGGCCTTATAGTCTTTGTCGAGATAGAATTCCTTATAAGCAGTAAATTCCTGCTCATTGTCCATCTTGCGTTCCAATATATACTTCTTGCCCGTTTCACCATTGTGGTCATACCACTTTACAGTTATATTGCGATAATCATTGTCGATACTCATCAAAGGAAAAGGAGGACATATCTTCCAGTTTTCCCAAGGTTTGCTATCCATCTCGCTATACGCCAAAGCTGCTTTATGGGCAGCATACACCTTACCGGCAGGTGTTAGCTTGCCGTTAAGAACCAATGCGCGTGCATCCTGCACCCAATCATATTCAAAATACCGTTCAATCAAATTGCAGTTGTCAAGAGCCGGAAGAGCATCTAACATAAATTGGCGGTTCTTCTCTGCATTCTCCTTGCTCAAAGGGCGGTTTACTTCTGTTGTCTCACCATTCTCATCCAAAATAGGGTTAGAATCTGCATCACATTTGGGGCCCTTTGATGTTGGCCATGATTCATTTGTCCAGTTTGCACCATTATTCCACTCTGTAATCCAAACAGGACGACCCTTGCCTTTGTCAGACAAGGTTTTGATACGGCTTACCAAAGAAGAGCCGTTTAAACTATTCTCATAAATATGGGCCACGGCAAAATCGCAACGATAGCCCAATTGGTCAATAAGATTAAAGAAGTCTCCATTCCAAGCCCAAACAGAAGACGGTGCAGGTGATCCCAATCGAAGACCACTCTTCAGCATCTCTGGCCACATCTCAATTACTTGGTCTACAGTGGCATTAGCCTGGTCTGGACGGTCTGGTTCGTTACAACCAAGCAAATGGGTTACGCCTGCTTTACTATTGATATCATTCCATCTTGGCCACCCCAAATTTTGACGAATAGGCGAATATTCTATATCAGGATCATCGCTCTTGCCACCCACATTCCAGTCGTAGTTGCAAGTAATATCAAGCAAGTCTTTCTCGCCATACCCGTTTGCTTTGCCTTTTTTGGAAACCCAGTTCCAACGGAACACACGTATAAAGGAAACAAAGTTCTCCATACCTTCTGGCAGAGTTGATATTTCCAAGTCATGATCATTGGCAATAAACACGCGGCTATAACCTGTACCATTTGCATTGTTGGCTAAAGTAGCCATGTATCCTTTCTTCAGCTTGAACGATTTGATTTTATTGTCCCACTCACCCAAGTTATTGTGATATGTATCTATTTCAAACTCCTTGGAATTACCTGTAAAGTTCTCACCATCGTATGCTACAAGAGCTTTTTTGTCGTATGTTGGCCCATTAGGTATAACTACAGCACCGTTATCCCATACGCTGACACGGCAATTGATCCCATTCTCTGCCGGTTGGCCATTTATCTTTACACATGAAAGAAAATGCCGAATTACCTTACTTGGTTTCACATAGTCAAAATAAAGCCATGCGTTATCGCCTTGCAGATTAAAGGCAGCACTGGTGCAAGGATTGTTTTCTGCCACCATGTGAAGGCTGGTCTTGCCGCTCACATTAATGGTAGTGTTGTAAACAAAGCCTTGCTTCACATCCCCTGCATCAGACAGGTTGATAACCTCAGCATTGCCCGTCTGCTCCATTGGAGCGTACGCACCCGTATCATCATAAGTGGCGTATGCTACTTCCATAGAAGCCTCACCCTCATAGTTCTTGCCAATAAATACCATAGGCGTAATTTGCTCGGACATCTCTTTCAGTTGCAGATCTGCAATAGCAAACAAAGCCTCTGTGCCCGTCATATATACATAATAGATACCCTCACTGTCTGTCGTAAAGGCCATGGCATTGGAAACAAGAATTTGCTTGCCATTTTTGCCTTTGGTTGTTACAACCTTCGTTGCAAGAGGATTCCCAAGTGTCTTCTCCTTGCTCACACCTACTGTAAACGTAGTATTATTATCATTGTTCCAATAGGCAGCGCTCAATGACAATTGATAAGTTGTATTGGCTTTCAAGCCTGTTACAGGGTAAGCATACTTGTAGTTTTTACTCTTTAAACTGCCATCCCATCTAATCATAAAGATATTTCCACTATAAGAGGTGCCATCCTCATTCTTGGCTTTCATTGACGATGGCGACTTCTCAAAGCGAGCGTTAGGCCATTTATCTGCTGCTATCTCTTCATTACTCCCATTCAGCAGATACCATCCTTTAGAGACAGGTGTAGGTTTGGTGCTACCCCAATCTGATGTAGGAATAACTTCTGGATTAATATTTTCACCTAAAGTTCTTGCAATAGATTCATCTATTTTCTCTATAGGGCGAGTACAAACGAAAAAACCATCTTCATAGATATTTACATTGTCACCACTAACGGCGAACCTAAGTGTTCTCTCGTGCGTATTATCTGTTTCAGACAGGCTGGTAAGCGTATTTAACGGGTTGTTCCAATTCAAAGTGTTTGCATCCAAAGACACACGGAAACCTTTACCGTTGGCATCGTTTGCCCAAACCTCAAGTCCACGGCCTGTTCCTGAGTTGAATTTGCCTTTTACCTCCAAGGTATAGTCTTTCCCTGGTACAACAGTCGTAAGTTTAGATACTTTTACTTCATTGGATGAATAGTCTTGATTGGTAAGTAACTGAGTAGGCAATGCCTGTTTTTGTTGCAAATCAGGTGCTTGTGCAAAAATCGCCATTGGTGCTACAGTACTACACAAGACTAAAGAGAATAAGTTTACTTGTCTCATGTATAAATTGTTAGTTAGCTGTTAATAAATAGATTTAAAACTCAATGGCAAAAGTAGCAAGTAGAAAAATTATCATTTTACTTTTATCATTATTAAACTTTTGCTTATCATCATTTTAACAATATACACACAAAGAATCATGATAGACAGACATTCTACATTCAGTTAAATTCAAAATAGCCATAAAATGTATACAACTCTCAAAAAATGGCTTTTAAAATAGGTAATATCATAAAAATAAACTATCTTTGCCATTAATATATATAAGAGGTAACATCTTATGTTATAATATACATAAATCTATATTTTTTTAACTATAAAACCTATAACCTATGAAAAAATTAATGCTTCCATTCTTTCTCTGTTTGTTTTGCACTCTTGCAACACTTGGTCAAAACAATGTAGAAATAACTTTAAGCAACGGAAAGACAGTAGAAGGTGTTACCAAAACACTATTTACGGTTGATGATGGCGACGTAATAATAGTTAAAGATGCAAAATCCGGTGAAAAAAGCGAATACAAGTCTACGGACATCAAGCGTGTGAAATATTATGATTCCAAGTCAAAGGAATGGCAGACATTTGTTCCTGTGATGGCCCAAAGAATGCTACCCACAGTTTGGAACAAGAACCCAAAGCCCTATAAAACACCCGTATTCCTCACGCCTCTGTATGAAGGCAAAAACGTATCTGCCTATCTGCATCAAATATCTACCATCACAAATACGAAAAACAAACAGATAATAGGCACCAATTATGTGTTCTATTTCAAGGTACACAAAGAAGACGTGGCTAAGGCTTTTTGGATGGGCAACAGCATCGGGGCCAAGTTGATGCTGAAAATAGTGTTCAAGCCCTACCCTATCATGAAAGAAGCTGTATCCAATCTTAACACTAAAGAATTTGACAAAGACCCTGTGTCTATCATAAAAACTTTTGATGAACTGCTAAAATAATTTAGCATCTATATGTAAGTACGGTGCTTGATATGTTTCAACACTGTGCTTACACTTTTTTATAAAAGCAATAACAGGCAAATGAAAACAAGTGTCAAAACATTAGCTATCAGTGGTTTGCTTCTATTGGTAGCCACAGCACAAGCTCAAAACTGCTGCAAAAGCAGCAACAAGAAGAAAGATGGCACTACTGCAATACAACAGTGTGGCATAATGAACAATGAGGTAATAAAGACAATTATGGAGCGACACTCTATACGCAAATATCAAGACAGCCCTGTAGAGCATGAAAAGTTAGTCTTGATAGCCAAATGTGGCATTCATGCACCCAATGGCATGAACCAACAGCCTTGGGCGGTAAGAGTAGTAGAAAGCCAAGATTTTATCAACGGCACTACGGCTATCTTTAGAAAAGAAAATCCTGAACAAGTACAGCGCGACCCCAATTTCAAAAATATGTATCGCAATGCGCCCAACTTGATTGTAGTGGCTACACCTAAAGGATACGGACAGATAGATGCTGGACTAATGGGTGAAAACATGATGCTCGCAGCCCAATCATTAGGATTAGGTACCTGTTGTTTGGGTGGTCCAGTGCGATTTTTGCAGTCAAGTGAAGCATGTAAACCTTATTTGGCAAAGCTGAACATACCCGCCGACTATGAAATCTGCTATATCATAGCTGTGGGATATCCGGATGAAACACCTGAAGCCAAGACAAGAGATGAAAGTAAAATAGAATTTATCAAATAATTCTGCATAAAAACCCATTCATAAAAATTGTCAATAAAAGCATTTAATTATTTCAAGATGCTTTTATTGACAATTATTTCTTTAATGAAGTTCCAAATCTACCTTCTTCCATTCATGATACTATCTTTTTATCTTTAGATAGCTTTGCTCTTCAACGGATTGAACAAGTCGAATGAAGCATCCCAATCCTTCCATACAGGCTCACGCCCCAGCTCACGCAGACGCTGATTGATAATCTTTGCCGTACGTTCATCGCTCACGGTAAACTGCTCTAACGCCTGTGGGTAAGTATGGTATCCTCCAGGATTTACCTTCGACTCTGCCGACATGGTCGTTACGCCGAGCGTTGCCATGTGATCGCGGATAAAGGCTGGTTCGCGTGTTGAATAAGATATGTCCACATCATGGTCAAATATACGCATGGCAAATGTAGCTTGCGCCAACTCACGGTCTGACATAAAGCAGTTAGGCTGGAACCCTTCGTTCTGCGCAGGGCGCATTCGGGGAAAGTTCACGCTATACTTGGTGCGCCAATAATGCTTCTGTAAATATCTTAGGTGATAAGCCATCATTGTAACATCCGTACGCCACTCTTTTTCCAATCCGATAAGCACACCCATTCCTATAGAATGTACGCCAGCCTGCCCCATACGGTCAAAACCATCACAACGCCACTCAAAACGACTCTTCATGCCACGTGGATGATAGAGCTTGTAATGGTCTTTGTTATAAGTCTCCTGAAAACAGATAACACCATTCATGCCGTGTTCCGCCAGCATGCGATAATCCTCTGTTGACAAGGGCATCACCTCTATCTTTATATTGGAAAAATACTTTTTTGCTATATCTATGGCTTGAGCCAGATAAGGTGTACCTGCCTTGGCAGGATTCTCACCTGTAACAAGCAGAATATTCTCAAATGGTGCCAACTGCTTGATTGCCTTATACTCGTTTTCAATCTGTTCCTGCGTGAGAATGGTACGCGCCATCGGGTTTTCACGATGGAATCCACAATACACACAAGAGTTAGAACAAGAGTTGGTGATATACAGTGGTATAAACATTGACATGGTCTTGCCAAACCGTTCCTCTGTATATCGGCGCGAGAGTCGTGCCATATCCTCCAAATAAGGTTCGGCTGCGGGCGAAAGCATAGCCATGAAGTCGTTCACATCACAATGGCTTTTGCCAAGAGCGCGACGTACATCTGTGGCGGTCATGCTCGCGATACGATCCGTGGTCTCCTGCCAACTAATATTTTTTAATTCGTCTGAAAACATATTATTCCTTTTTATTTTCTTTGTTGAGGATAGGCTTCGGCTCTGCAATAAAAGTAAACTTTATTGCATTCGCCTTGCACTATCTTTGCATAACATAAATTAAATCTCAAGAATACAATTTGTATCTATTCACTCTCCTCTCGATTTACATTTTCTTTGCGCAAGGTTTGTATGCGTACTCCCTAATATCTGTTATTGTGGGCGCTTTGCCGCAAATGGCACAGTTATCATCATTACACACTCTAAACCGCCTCCATTCCATGGTCAACGCATCAAGTGTGAGCAGGGTATTAGTAAGTGGTGTCCCGATGCCTGTAACACATTTGATTGCTTCAGTTGCCTGCGCTGTCCCTATCATGCCAGCCAGCGGACCGAGCACTCCAACCATAGAACAAGTCTCCACATCTGCCAATGCCGGTGGTTCCGGAAACAGACAGCGATAGCAAGCCGTTCCCGGCATATGGGTCATCAACTGTCCTGTAAATCTGTTTATGCCACCTATGGTAAAGCCCTTTCCGAGCATCACACAAGCATCATTGACAAGATACTTTGAAGAGAAGTTATCCGTTCCCTCTACCACGAAATCATAAAGTTTGATAAGGTCTATGGCGTTCTGCTCGTTAAGAAACACCTCGTGTTCCACTACTTCCACATCCGGATTCATTGCCCTTAGTCTTTCAGCGACAGCTTCCACCTTTGCCCGTCCCGTGTCATTGGTAGTGTATAAAATCTGGCGTTGAAGATTGGTCACCGAAACAAAGTCTCCATCTATCAATCCTATGCGTCCCACTCCAGCGGCAGCAAGATACATGGCAGCAGGCGAGCCTAATCCGCCAACACCGACAATGAGCACTTTGGCTTCAAGCAACCGTTGCTGTCCCTTGCGTCCAAATCCCTCAAGTATCAAATGGCGGTCATAGCGTCGCTTCTGCTCAGAAGAAAATTCCATCATTTTTTGAATCTTCTTAGGTCATGAGTAAGTCGGGCTGCACAGAAGTCAGGACCACACATTGTGCAGTACTCACCATCGGTATGTCCAGCTTCTTCAAAATATTGCAATGCCAGTTCAGGGTCGAGCGACAAATGGAATTGGTCTCTCCAGCGGAACTCAAAGCGTGCTTTCGACAAAGCATTGTCTCGTATCATGGCACCGGGGTGTCCTTTTGCCAAATCTGCAGCATGTGCAGCTATCTTATAAGTTACCACACCTGTGCGCACATCTTCCTTGTTAGGCAGTGCAAGGTGTTCCTTCGGAGTAACATAACAAAGCATCGCTGTTCCAAGCCATGCTATCTGTGCGCCACCGATAGCCGATGTGATATGGTCATAACCAGGAGCAATGTCCGTAACCAACGGACCCAATGTATAGAAAGGTGCTTCATGGCAATGGTCAAGCTGTCGCTCCATGTTCTCTTTTATCTTCTGCAAAGGCACATGTCCAGGACCTTCGATAAATGCCTGTACATTTTTGTCCCATGCTCTTGTAACAAGTTCTCCCATTGTGTCAAGCTCGGCAAACTGTGCTGCATCATTGGCATCTGCTATGCAACCAGGGCGCAAGCCATCGCCAAGAGACAGTGCAACATCGTATTTTGCCACAATATCGCATATATCGTCAAAGTGCTCATACAAGAAGCTCTCTTTGTCTTTTATCAAGCACCATTTGCTCATGATGCTTCCTCCACGGCTCACGATGCCGCAAAGACGGTTATCGGCTAAATGCACATTATGCCGACGGATACCTGCATGGATAGTAAAATAGTCTACACCCTGTTCGCATTGCTCAATAAGAGTGTCACGATAAATCTCCCATGACAAATCTTCTACCTTTCCCTTTACCTTTTCAAGTGCTTGATAGATAGGTACGGTGCCTACTGGCACAGGACAATTGCGCAAGATCCACTCTCGTGTCTCATGGATATTATTGCCGGTAGAAAGGTCCATCAGCGTATCACCACCCCACTTGCATGACCATACCGCCTTGTCTACCTCTTCCTCTATGCTCGATGTAGTGGCAGAATTGCCGATGTTCGTATTTATCTTTACAAGAAAGTTTCTTCCTATTATCATAGGTTCACTTTCCGGATGATGTATGTTGGCTGGCAACACAGCACGGCCTCTTGCTATTTCATCACGCACAAATTTAGGAGTAATATTGGTTTTAATGCCTAATTCCTCACAATTCATGTTCTCACGGATAGCCACATATTCCATCTCAGGAGTAATAATTCCTGCTTTGGCATAAGCCATCTGTGTTATTCCTCCTTCACACGCTGGACGATTGTCTATCCATGACTGGCGCATCTTAGGCAGTCCGCGATGTAAGTCTACCTTATAATTAGGGTCTGTATACGGACCGCTGGTGTCATAGATATACACAGGAGCATTGGGTTCCATGTGGGGTATACCCTTTTCATCCTTCGTTACAGTAGGGGTAAGATTTACCTTTGTCATTCCTACTCTGATATCTGGATAAATATTTCCAGACATATACGCCTTCTCACGCTTGGCGTATGCTTTATTATCGTTTGGCATTGTTTTCTTTTTTATTTATGAGACAAAACAGTGTACTTTAATAAATTTAAACAGCTTCATCAACTTTTATGACAGAAACTCTGTCAGTGGCGAACTGGCTTCTGCCACATCACATACTGCACCTAAACCTGCTTCAAAAGCACGGCGACCACTTAGTACAGCCTCCTTGAATGCTCTTGCCATCTCCACAGGATTACCTGCTACAGCAATAGCGGTGTTTACAAGACAGGCATCGGCACCCATCTCCATAGCTTCAGCAGCATGACTGGGCGCACCAATACCTGCATCTACTACCACTGGTACAGTAGCCTGATCTATGATAATCTGCAAAAAATCCTTCATGCGCAAGCCTTTGTTGGTACCGATAGGCGCAGCCAATGGCATAACGGTAGCAGCTCCTGCTTCTTCAAGATGCTTACACAGTGTAGGGTCTGCCTGACAATAAGGCAGTACCACAAAGCCCTGTTTAACCAATTTCTCTGTAGCTTTCAGTGTCTCTACTGAGTCTGGCAAAAGGTAACGTGGGTCGGGATGTATCTCCAATTTCAGCCAGTTGGTGCCAAAAGCTTCTCTCGCCATCTGAGCGGCAAAGATAGCCTCTTCGGCATTTCGCACGCCACTGGTGTTAGGCAGCAGCTGTATGTTTGGATTTTGAACAATGTGCGACAGCAAGTCATCGTGCTTATCGTTCAGTTCTATACGCTTCATAGCCACAGTTACCATTTCTGTTTCTGAGGCTGTAATGGCTTCTGCCATTAATGTGTTGTTGTTAAACTTTCCTGTCCCGAGAAATAGTCGTGAGTCAAATTCACGACCTGCTATAACTAATTTTTCCATTATATTATATATAGATATGTATTATCTTGCATTTAAAAGCGAGTTCTAAAAAGCAGTTTTAGGACGGACCCACCGAATCATCCATTCAGCACATAGTCTATCCACCACACACAGCTTTGATTATCACTATATTGTCGTTTTCTTTCACCGCTGTCTGCTCCCATTCCGCACGTGGCACCATGCGATTGTTGACAGCTACAGCCACACCCTTTGCAGGCAGCGATAGTTCCGCTGATAATTCAAGCAGTGATTTCGCCGTCACTTCCGTTTCCTTGTCATTGATTTTAACTTTCATAGTTTTTCCTAAATTTGGTTATAAAACAATATGTAAACCTCACTTAGGGCATTTTGTAGAACGCTTATTTCACTGAAACAAGCAAAGCCCCTACTTCCACTGCATCAATAGATGAAGGATGAAAATAGGGGCTTTCCGCAAAAATAAGTTATATCATGTTCCCTTCGGTAGCATTACCTACATCAGGTTCTATGGGTATAATCTCAGCTGAATCACTCAGCACCCCGTGATAGTTTTTCCGTTAAGATAGTGCCATCAAACGCAATGAAAGTTTGCTTTCACATTACTGAAGGCAGCCTATCTTCTGCAAAGATACAACAAAAAGTTGAAAATCAGTAAAAATTAGAGCAAAAACGTTGAGAATGACTGAATTAGAATGGCGGAACTGCGTTGTTGTAAAGACAGCAAAAGCAAGGAAAAAGCCAGTTTGAGGCTCACCCGATAAAACAGGGGGATTAAGCATATAGTTTAGAAAGTCTGAAGAGA
>ERZ808240.424-NODE-424-length-56515-cov-22.013851_pt1 | contig 56515 bp, 36 predicted proteins | sample MGYA00521084_ERZ808240 | MGnify/ENA primary metagenome ERZ808240 (study PRJEB31516, sample SAMN03275571) | gut metagenome | biome: mammalia-associated habitat; material: feces | host: Papio cynocephalus | place: Kenya | collected 2012-08-06 ...
CACCGCAAAGATAGCGATTATTTTTGAGATAACAAAATTTGTCGCATACAAATTTAGGCGTAAAAATAACAAAGCGACCACGCTTCCCGTCAGGGGGATGCGTGGTCGCTTTATGCCGTCGGTCGCACAAGGCGGCCTTCGGTGGTGTGTCAGTGCGTATTATTCGGCTTTGCCGGCGCTACCGAGCACGTCCTCAATTTTGTGTTTGTAGAGGCGTTCCATTTCGTCGCGAGCCGGACCCAGGTATTTGCGCGGGTCGAATTCGGCTGGTTTTTCAACGAAGACTTTGCGAATGGCGGCAGTCATGGCCAGTCGGCTGTCGGAGTCGATATTAATCTTGCAGACAGCGCTCTTGGCGGCCTTGCGGAGCTGGTCTTCGGGGATACCGATGGCATCGGGAAGTTTGCCTCCGTACTGATTGATGGTATCGACGTATTCCTGAGGTACCGAGGATGCTCCGTGCAGCACGATGGGAAATCCGGGGAGCTGTTTCATAACGGCGTCGAGCACGTCGAAAGCCAGTGGCGGGGGCACGAGGCGTCCGTTGGCGTCACGTGTGCACTGAGCGGGCGTAAACTTGTAAGCGCCGTGGCTGGTACCGATGGAGATGGCCAGCGAGTCACAGCCTGTACGTGTGGCGAAGTCTACCACTTCGGCGGGGTCGGTGTAGGTGTGGTGGTCGGACGATACTTCGTCTTCAACGCCGGCCAGAACGCCGAGTTCGCCTTCGACTGTCACGTCAAACTGATGGGCGTAATCGGCCACTTTCTTGGTGAGGGCAACGTTCTCTTCGTAAGGCAGATGCGAGCCATCGATCATCACTGACGAGAAGCCGTTTTCGATACAGCTCTTGCACAGCTCGAAGCTGTCACCATGATCCAGGTGCAGTACAATCTGAGGATGCTCCCAGCCGAGTTCCTTGGCGTAAGCGACAGCGCCCTGTGCCATGTAGCGCAGCAGAGTGGCGTTGGCGTAAGCGCGAGCGCCCTTGCTCACTTGAAGGATCACCGGCGACTTCTCTTCAGCAGCAGCCTTGATGATAGCCTGCAACTGTTCCATATTGTTGAAGTTGAAGGCGGGAATGGCGTATCCGCCTTTGATAGCCTTGGCAAACATCTCACGGGTGTTGACCAAGCCGAGTTCTTTGTAGCTAACCATTGTTGTGGATATTATATTATTATATGTGTGTATTGTCTTCTTCGTCGGTCTATTGACCTATATTGTCCTATTGTACCTTCCGGGGGCGCGACGTGATAGTCGAAAGGCCCTTTTTCGGGATGCAAAGTTACGTCTTTTTTCAGAAATTCTCAAATGTTCTGTCAGACACACCTTATTTGCAGCAAAATGTATGCCAGAACAATATCGAATGTAAAATGTGGAATGTGGAATTGGGCTGCGCGGTAATGTAATCCGAGACTCTAAGGGCTCTAAGGACTCTAAGGACTTTAACACCCGAATGAGCAGCCCCAAACGAGTGGTTGCCCTTCCCCGCGCAGCCCAATTCTCCATTCTCCATTCTCCATTCCACATTATTTTGTATCTTTGCATCCAAATACACTATTGCGACATGAGCGACACAGATAATTCAGATAAAGCCGCAGCAGATGCCGCGACAGCCGATGCTGCCGCGACAGCCTCCGGGCCTATACAGCTGGACCTGCACGCCATAGTGCGCGCACGCTTGGGGCGCAAGGCACGTTGGGTGCCGCGATGCTTGGTGTCATGGTTGGCGCGACTGATACATCAGGACGAGCTCAACGCCCTGCTGCGCAACAACTATCCGCGCCGCGGCGCCGAATTCTGCCGCGGCGTCCTGTCAGACCTGCACGTCACCGTCAGCCTCGCCGAGGGCTCGCACCTGCCCGACCCGGCTCGACGCCGCGTCATCATCGTCTCCAATCACCCCTTGGGCGGTCTCGATGGAATGGCTCTGATAGACATCTTCACCCGACACTACGGCGGACAAGTGCACTTTATCGTCAACGACCTGCTGATGGCCGTCGAACCCCTGAAGGACGTCTTTGTACCAGTCAATACACACGCCGTCCAAAGCCGCACCACCATTACATCCATCGAAGACGTCCTAGCCGGAGACGATCCCATACTCATATTCCCCGCCGGACTATGCTCGCGTCTCCAAGACGACGGCTCCATAGCCGACCTGCCATGGCGCAAAAGCTTCGTCACTATGGCACGACAATACCAACGCGACATCGTCCCGGTGTACTTCTCGGGCACAAATACCCCCTCGTTCTACCGCACCGCACGCCGCCGACAGCGCCTGGGACTGCACTTCAATTTCGAGATGGTACTGCTGCCCCGCGAGGTATTACGCGCCCGCGGCCGTCACTTCGACATCGCCTGCGCCGACGTCATCCCCTACTCCGACATCCAAGACCGGACACCTCGGCAGGCCGCCGACAACATCCGAAACATAGTATACAGCATGGCACAACAGTGCTCACCATACCCCGGACAATGAACAAGAAAATTATAGACCCCGTGGACACCGCCCTAATAGAGGCGGAATTGACACCCCAACGCTTCCTGCGCAAAACCAATAAGGCCGACAACGACATCTACATCGTAGACGCCCATACATGTCCCAACACCATGCGCGAAATAGGACGACTGCGCGAAATCGCCTTCCGCAGTGCCGGCGGCGGCACCGGCAAAGAATGCGACATCGACCAATACGACACCATGCAACCGCCCTGCCGTCAGCTCATCGTCTGGGAACCCGAAAGCCGCCTAATACTCGGCGGATACCGATTCATCATCGGCGAAGACATACGTATGGACGCCAACGGACGACCACGCATCGCCACAAGCCACATGTTTGACTTCAGCGACAAATTCATCCGCGACTACCTGCCGCAGACACTCGAACTGGGCCGCTCGTTTGTACGCCTCGAATACCAATCGTCACGCGCCGGCGCCAAAGCCCTATACGCCCTCGACAACCTCTGGGACGGCCTGGGAGCACTCACCGTAGTGTACCCCCAAATACGCTATCTCTTCGGCAAGGTCACCATGTATCCCAGCTACTCGTGCGAGTGCCGCAACATGATACTATACTTCATGAACAAGTACTTCCCCGACCCCGACCATCTGGTACGACCGCGCAACCCCCTGGACACACACATCGACACCGAAGCAATGCAGCGATTGTTCACCGGCGCCGACTTCAAAGCCGATTACCGCATACTCAACACCGAGATACGACGCCTGGGATACAACATCCCGCCGCTGGTCAACGCCTACATGTCCCTCTCGCCCACCATGCGCATGTTCGGCACCGCCGTCAACGACGAATTCGGCGACGTCGAAGAATCCGGCATATTCTTCGCCATCAGCGAGATATTCGAGGAAAAGAAAGCCCGACACATCGCCACATTCCACCCCTGAACCACGCCCACGGCGGCATCCCACACCCCTAAGCCCCTAAAGTCCCTAAGGTCTCTAAAGTCCCTAAAGACCCTAAAAAGATCCCTCCTCGCCCCAATTCCACATTCCACATTCCACATTATAATATAATGATAAATACCGCAATCATAGGCGCCGACCGATACACCGACGGCACACTCATACGCCTGCTGCTTCACCACCCGGACGTCACCCTCCGATGGGTACACTCCGAGAACTACGCCACACGAGCACTCACCGACATTCACCCGGGCCTCATAGGCGAGACAGACCTCCGATACACCGCCGATATTGACTACACAGACATCGACTGCGTATTCTGCTGCGACAGCCGACTGCTGCACCGGCACCCCGTACCCGAAGACACACGCATCATCGACCTCGACGACGAACACCGCATCGAAGACGACACACACGATTACATCTACGGCCTCTCCGAACTCAACCGCAAACGCATAGTCCGCGACGCACGACACATCGCCGTCCCCGGAAACCTCGCCGCAGCCATACTGCCCGCGCTGATACCCGCAGCCAAGAACCTGCTCATCAACAGTGCCGTACACATCACCGCCATAACCGCCGACACCGATACGGACGTCCAAACCCGAGACACCGCCCCATGCCGGTCGCCTTACGACAGCATCACCCTATACCGGCCCTTCAGCCACCCGCAACTCGCCGAAATACGCCAAAGCCTCTCACAACTCCAAAACAGCTTCAAAGCACCGGTCGAACTCATACCCATACGCGGAAGCTTTGCACGCGGAACACTCGCCGCAATATACTTCGACTGCAAAGTATCGCTCGAACGCCTACGCGAAATCTACGACAAATACTACGATGACCACAACTTCACATTCGTCACCGATACCCCCTCCGACATCAAAGACGTCATCGACACCAACAAATGCCTGCTCCACCTCGACCGCATCAACGACCGACTGCTCATCACATCAGTCATCGACAACCGCATGAAAGGCGCGGCCGGCACAGCCGTGCACAACCTCAACCTCCTCTTCGGCCTGAGCGAACGCATCGGCCTCAACCTCAAACCCGCAGCATTCTAAAATAGGAACCGTAAGAAATATAAGAACTATAAGAAATATGAGAATAATGAGAATAATGCATTATTCCCATCACTCCCTCTATTCCCACTATGACCAAAGAAACTAAGCCGCGTATGCACTATATGGACCTGCTCAAAGGTATCGCCATATTCCTGGTAGTCATGGGCCACGTCCTGACCATGTGCATACGCGACATCGATGCCGCCACACTCTTCAAAATCATCGGCGAAGTACACATGCCCATCTTCTTCTTCATCAGCGGATGGTTCACCTACAAAGCCACAGCCGACGGCCGCATACGCCGTCCCGACCTGCGCCAACGCGCTATGCAACTGATTGTTCCTATGATCATCGTATCATCCCTTTGGGTGCTATACTTCCCCGACAGCGGTCTGCGCTCACCCCTACCCGAAGGCTTTGACGGACTTTGGACAAGCGAATTCAAAAACGGTTACTGGTTCACCCCCGTACTATTCGTCATCATGGCACTCTACGCCCTGCTCGCCCCAATGATACTGCGCCTGCGCCGCGCAGCTGCGGCCCTCAGCGTCACCCTCATCATCAGCATCGCTCTATACGCCTGCATAGAGCACATCCTCCCCATGCGATACATCGGCATCACCTCGGCGCTACTCATCCTCCAATTCCTCCCCATATTTATGGTCGGAGCCATCGCCCGGCAGCACCAAGGCGCCTTCATGCGCTTGATAGCCAACCCCCGAGCCATCACCATCGCCATACTCGCCGCCATCCCGCTGTTCTACATCATAGCCTGGCCCTGGCGCTACCCCGCCCTCGACGGCATACCCCACATCGTACCAGCGGCCAAAATGCTCTTTCATATAGCACTCGCCATCGTTGCTATGAACATCGCCGTACCCTGGTCCTACAAAGCCTACAGCCCCGAGCGCACGCGCCCCTCGCGCATAACCGTCATCCTCGAATACCTCGGGCGTAAATCCCTGGCCATATACCTGTTACACTACTTCTTCCTATTCCCTATGACCTTCCTGCAAGAGCCCGCGCGCGATATGGCCCTCTCCATAGTACCACTGAGCGTCATCGCCGCCGCAGCCGCCGCCTGCATCGTTGCCGCGACCCTCGCCGCCGAGTACCTGCTCAGCCGCAGCCCCCTGCTCGCTTGGCTCCTCTGCGGCGACTACCACGCCTTCCGCCGCAAATAACGCCGACCGACACGACATTGCCGACTGTCGTATTATTTGACCTTACGGCCCCTAAGATTCCTAAGAACCTCCTCCCCTAAGGGCGTAAACCGTGTCCGAAAAAAGCGACCGTACGTGCCTCGGTGCAGCCCTATTCCACATTCTACATTCAACATTCCACATTCTACATTATCACGGCGCAGCCCCATTCCACATTCTACATTCAACATTCCACATTATCTTTGGTCATTAGGCGAAAAAAGCGTAAATTTGCGGTTGCCCATACAGGCACCACACCGACGCATACACACCCGATATGAATATTACAATCGTAGGCACAGGATACGTAGGACTGGTATCCGGAGCATGTTTCGCCGAAATAGGCGTCAACGTCACCTGCATCGACATCGATGCGGCCAAAATCGAAAGGCTGCGCCAAGGCATCATTCCCATCTACGAGCCCGGCCTCGACGACCTGGTAAGCCGCAACGTCGCCGGCGGACGACTACACTTCGGCACAGACCTGCGCGAAGTCCTCGACGACAGCGACATAGTATTCTGCGCCGTAGGCACTCCCCCCGACGAAGACGGCTCGGCCGACCTGAGCTACGTCCTCCAAGTGGCGCGCACCTTCGGACGATACATCAACCACTACACACTCCTGGTCACCAAAAGCACCGTCCCCGTAGGCACCTCGCACCTGGTCAAACAAACCATACAAGCCGAACTCGACGCCCGCGGATGCGACATACCCTTCGAAGTCGCCTCCAACCCCGAATTCCTCAAAGAAGGAGCCGCCATCAAAGACTTTATGTCCCCCGACCGCGTAGTCATCGGCATCGAAAGCGACCGCGCACGCCGAGTTATGGAACGCCTCTACCGACCCTTCCTGCTCAACAACTTCCGCGTCATATTCATGGACATAGCCTCCGCCGAGATGACCAAATACGCCGCCAACGCCATGCTCGCCACCCGCATATCATTCATCAACGACATCGCCAACCTCTGCGACCTCACCGGCGCCGATGTAAATATGGTACGCAAAGGCATCGGTAGCGATGCACGCATAGGTAGCAAATTCCTCTACCCCGGCTGCGGCTACGGCGGCTCGTGCTTCCCCAAAGACGTCAAAGCACTCATGCGCATAGGCGCCGAACACGGATACACCATGCGCGTCATCGAAGCCGTAGACGCCGTCAACGAAGCCCAGAAACTGCGCCCCGTCGAAATACTGCGCCGGCGCCTGGGCGACCTCCGAGGACGACACATAGCCCTCTGGGGCCTCGCCTTCAAGCCCGAAACCGACGACATGCGATGCGCCCCCGCACTCGTAGCCATCGATGCCCTGCACCAAGCCGGAGCCACCGTACGCGCCTACGACCCCGTAGCCATGGACGAATGTCGCCGCCGATTGGGCGATGCAGTCCAATACGCCACAGACATGTACGACGCCTGCATCGATGCCGACGCACTGATACTGCTCACCGAATGGAAACAATTCCGACTGCCCTCGTGGCGCGTCGTAGCACGCGCCATGCGCGGCAACATCATCGTCGATGGCCGCAACATCTACCAAGGCGCCGACCTGGCCGAAGAAGGCCTCGAATACCACGGCCTCGGAATACCACCCACCGCCGCCGTCCGCCGCAACTGACCCCCGGACAGGCCCTAAGGCCCCTAAGGTCCTTAAAGCCCTTAAGGCCCCTAAGATTCCTAAGGCCCCAAAGTTCCAAAGCAATTCCGGAATATTCCGGCGCAGCCCAATTCAACATTCAATTCAACATTTAACATTACTATGTCCCGCATCCTCCTGTCGCTCGCCCACATGGGCGGCGGCGAAAAAAAATACGTAGACCACGCCTTCGAAACCAATTGGATAGTTCCCTTAGGCCCCAACGTCAACCTCTTTGAAGATATGCTCGCCGACTTCCTCGGCATCGAGCGCGGACGCGTCGTCGCCCTCAGCGCCGGCACCGCCGCCATACACCTGGGCCTGGTTATGCTCGGCGTAAGCCCCGGCGACGAAGTCATCTGCCAATCCTTCACCTTCTCGGCCAGCGCCAACCCCGTACGATACTGCGGAGCCAACCCCGTATTCGTCGACAGCGACCCCGACACCTGGAACCTCGACCCCCAAGTCCTCGAACAAGCCATCATAGACCGTCACGCCATCACCGGCAAATACCCCAAAGCCATCATCCCCGTATACCTCTACGGAATGCCCGCCCACATCGACCGAATACTCGCCGTAGCAGCCAAATACAACATCCCCGTATTGGAAGACGCCGCCGAAGGCCTCGGCAGCGAATTTCGCGGCCAAAAATGCGGAACCTTCGGCACTTACGGCGCACTATCCTTCAACGGCAACAAAATCATCACCACCAGCGGCGGCGGAGCACTCATCTGCCCCGACAAAGACGCCGCCGAGCGCGTCAAATTCTACGCCACCCAGGCACGCGAAAACCGCCCCTACTACTACCACAAAGTCATCGGATACAACTACCGACTCTCCAACGTCAGCGCCGGCATCGGATGCGGCCAAATGGAAGTACTACCCGAACACCTACAACGACGCCGCGACATCGACGCCCTTTACGTCCGCCTACTGGCCGACATCCCGGGCTTGAAAGTACACACCAACCCCACAGAAGACTTCAACTCCAACTACTGGCTCACCACCATCCTGCTCGACCCCCAAGTCATAGCAACCACCCCCGACCAACTCCGTCAGGCACTCGACGCCGCCGACATCGAAAGCCGTCTGCTGTGGCGCCCCATGCACACCCAACCCGTATACAAAGACGCACCATACTATGGCGCCTCGGTATGCACCGACACCTTCGACCGCGGACTATGCCTCCCCAGCGGATCATCCCTGAGCGACGACGACATCCAACGCGTATGCCACGACATACACCAAGCCATCCAATATCGTCGCCCCCAAGACTAATACATACACCGCCCTCACACCCAAGCACATACATACTATGCCCACAGCCCTCATCACAGGCATCACCGGACAAGACGGCTCATATTTGGCCGAACTGCTCCTCGACAAAGGTTACGAAGTACACGGCATCATTCGCCGCAGCTCATCCTTCAACACCGCACGCATCGAGCACCTATACCTCGACGAATGGGTACGCGATATGCACCGCCGCCGACTCCTGACACTACACTACGGCGATATGACCGACTCATCATCGCTCATACGCATCATCGGCGAAGTACGACCCGACGAAATATACAACCTCGCCGCCCAAAGCCACGTCAAAGTATCTTTCGACGTACCCGAGTACACCGCCGACGTCGATGCCACAGGCACACTGCGACTGCTTGAAGCCATACGCATCCTCGGCCTCGAAAAACAATGCCGCATATACCAAGCATCCACCAGCGAACTCTTCGGCAAAGTACAACAAGTACCCCAAAACGAAGACACACCGTTCTACCCCCGCTCCCCCTACGCCGTAGCCAAGATGTACTCCTTCTGGATTATGAAAAACTACCGCGAAAGCTACGGAATGTACACCGCCAACGGCATCCTCTTCAACCACGAAAGTCCCCGCCGTGGCGAAAACTTCGTCACACGCAAAATCACCCTCGCCGCCGCACGCATAGCCCACAACCGCCAAGACAAACTATACCTGGGCAACCTCGATGCACTACGCGACTGGGGATACGCCGCCGACTACGTCGAATGTATGTGGCTGATACTACAACAACCCCAGCCCGATGACTTCGTCATCGCCACCGGCGAATACCACACCGTACGCGAATTCACTTCACACGCATTCGCTCGCGCCGGCATCAACCTCCGCTGGGAAGGACACGGCCTCGACGAAAAAGGCATAGACACCGCCACAGGACGCATCCTCGTCGAAGTCGACCCACGATTCTTCCGCCCCGCCGAAGTCGAACAACTACTCGGCGACCCCGCCAAAGCGCGCCAAACCCTGGGCTGGAACCCCCGCAAAACATCCTTCCAAGAACTCGTAGACATGATGGTAGACGCCGACATGCAACTCGCCCGCGAAGGCAAAATCTAACCCCAACCCCATAACAGCCATAATACCTATAACAGCCATAACAGTCATAACAGCTATAACAGCTATAACAGCCCTTACAGCCTCCACCACACCAAGACAATGCAAGACCACAACACCACAGCCAAGCCATTACTCGACCCATCGGCCAAAATATACGTAGCCGGACACCGCGGCCTCGTAGGCTCGGCAATATGGCACAACCTCATCCAACGCGGATACACCAACCTGGTAGGACGCACTCACAGCCAACTCGACCTGCTCGACCCCAACGCCGTACGCGACTTCTTCGACCAAGAACAACCCGACGCCGTAGTCCTCGCAGCCGCACACGTTGGTGGGATACTGGCCAACAGCACCTACCCCGCCGACTTCATATACCAAAACCTCCAAATCCAGCAAAACGTCATCGGCCAAGCATGGCGCCACGGCGTCCAACGCCTCATATTCCTCGGCTCGACATGCATATACCCGCGCGAAGCGCCCCAGCCCATGGACGAAGACGCACTGCTCACCTCGCCCCTCGAATTCACCAACGAACCTTACGCCATCGCCAAAATCGCCGGGCTCAAACTCTGCGAAAGCCTCAACCGACAATACGGCACCGACTACGTCGCAGTCATGCCCACCAACCTCTACGGACCCGGCGACAACTTCCACCTTGACAACGGACACGTCCTGCCCGTGATGATGCGCAAAATGCACCTGGCACGACTGCTCAGCCAAGGCGACTACGCTGCACTGCGACACGACCTGTCGCGACTCCCCGTCAAAGGATACGACGACACCCTCTCAGACACACAAATCGACACCCTGCTCCGACAATACGGCATATACCCCGACCGCCTCGAACTTTGGGGCACAGGCACCCCACTGCGCGAATTCCTCTGGAGCCGCGACATGGCCGATGCCACCGTATACGTCATGCTACACGTATCCTACAAAGACCTCGCCGCCGAACGCATCGCCGCAGCCAAACCACTGCGAAATATGCACATCAACGTCGGAACAGGCATCGAAATCACCATAGCCCAACTCGCCGAAAAAATTCGCCGCCGCGTAGGCTTCCAAGGCTCCGTCACCTTCGACCACATCCACCCCGACGGAACAATGCGCAAACTATGCGACGTCAGCCGACTGCACCGCCTCGGATGGCATCACACCGTCGAAGTAGACGACGGCATCGACCGCCTATACCGCTGGTACACAGACCCCGCCAACAACCCCGCCAACCGCTGAGACCAGTCCGACGACGAGGCCCATACCAAGACCCGCACCGAACCATACAATCCACCAACGCCAACCACCGCAGCCAAAGACACAACAGTGCCCACACTCTGGATACTCATATCGCTATTAGCCTTCGAGACAATATACATCCCGATAGCACGGCGGCTGCGCATAATCGCCCCGGTGGACAACCGCTCGTCCCACGACCGTCCCACACCCACCGGCGGAGGCATCATCATACCACTGGCCGCAATCTTGTTCATCGCCGTCACACCCCAAGCCCAAAACGCCCAATGGATTACGATGGTCGCGTGCGGCCTCGTCCTCGCCGGCGTCTCCATGTACGACGACATCCGACCCCTGCCACCCTGGCCCAGACTACTGCTCCAAATAGCCGCCGTCGCCATCACATTCAAAAGCCTCTGCTACCCAAGCGCTTTTGACATCTACCTGCTGGTCATCATCTTCGGCGTAGGATGCATCAACGCCGTCAACTTCATAGACGGCATCACCGGGATGCTCGCCCTATACGCCATCGTCGTCCTCGGCTCAATGATGTACGTTCTCTACGGCCCCGCAGCAGCCTCCATTCCCGAAGCCCCTACATACGCCGCACTATGCACCATACTCATAGGCGCGATGATCATCTTCGGCATCTTCAACATCTGCCGCAAAGTATTCGCCGGAGACGTCGGAGCCATAACTCTGGGCTTCTTCATCGTATACATCCTCAGCTCAATGATACTCGCCCAAGGAGACGCCACTATGATGATATTCCTTATGGTATGCCTCTTCGACGCAGGACTCACCACCGCCCAACGCCTCTTTGCCGGCGAAAACATCCTCACCCCACACCACAAATTCATCTTCCACCTGCTCATACGCCAATGGCAGATGCCACATATAGTCGTCTCGATATGCTACGCTCTGCTCCAACTGCTCATCAACGCCGTATACTTCCTTGTCCCGCCACAACAGCACCGGACATACTTCATCATGGTCTTTGCACTGCTCACCGTGACATACTTCACCATACGCTTTGCACCACGCTCCCGCGCCGCCATCCCCGATGACAACTGACTCCAAAACCTCAAAACCAATGTCCCCCGCCCCCTCGAACTCCACATTCAACATTCAACATTCAACATTAAACTCCAACTTAACCTTTCTCGGCACAGGCACCTCCACCGGCGTCCCCCAGATAGGCTGCCACTGCCCCGTGTGCACCTCCGCCGACCCTCGCGACCGACGCCTGCGCGCCTCCGCCATCGTCAGCATCGCCACCGCCGGCCACTCCGACCACAACAGCGAAGACACAGCCGACAGCCGCACCAACCTCCTGATAGACTGCGGCCCCGACTTCCGCCAACAAATACTACGCGCCGGCGCCCCGCCACTCGACGCACTCCTGATCACCCACAGCCACTACGACCACGTCGGCGGCATTGACGACCTGCGCCCATACTGCAACATCCCGGCACTGCGCCACGGCCACACAGGACCATTCCCCGTATACTGCCGCGAAGACGTCGCCCGCGACCTGCACACACGCGTGCCCTACTGCTTCGCCCAACACCTCTACCCCGGCGTCCCCACCTACGACATACACATTATCGAACCATACAAGGAGTTTCGTATCAACGACATACGCATACTCCCCGTCACAGTCATGCACGCCCGATTGCCCATACTCGGCTTCCGCATCGACCTGCCCGACAGCGCAGACACCCCTACATCAACTCCCACAAACAGCAGCACCCGAACCGGCGCACACAGCATCGGGTACATCACCGACTGCAAAACCCTGCCGCAACAATCCATAGACGCCATGCGCGGCGTAGACACCCTGGTCATTAACGCCTTACGCCACACCCCACACATGTCCCATATCACCCTCGACGAAGCACTCGCCCTTATACAAGACATCGCACCACGCCGCGCCTACCTCACCCACCTGAGCCACGATATGGGCACCCACGCCGCCACTGCCGCCACACTACCCCAAGGCGTCGCCATCGCCACCGACACTTCTAATGTAGATTGTGGAATGTAGAATGTGGAACGGGCTACGCTGTTATAATGTAGAATGTAGAATGTAGAATGGGCTACGCAATACAAGTATCCCATTATTCCCATCGCCCCCATTATTCCCATTATTCCCATCTCTCCCACTTGGTTTATTGTTCTCTATAACCGAAAAATTGCGTAAATTTGCAAGACCTTAAAGTCCTTAAAGACCCTAAGGTCCCTAAAGGCAACAAAATCAAGACACAACAACAAAACACCCTATATACAACACACTATGGCAACCAAACCCTACAAGTATCAGCCCATGTTCCCACTGGGACCCGATACCACCGAGTACTACAAGCTCACAGACAAATACGTACACACCGAGAACTGGGGCGGACACGAATTCCTCGTCATCGACCCCGAAGCACTCACCGTATTGGCACGTCAGGCCACCCATGACAACGCCTTCATGCTCCGCCGCGAGCACAACGCCATGGTCGCAAAAATCCTCCATGACCCCGAAGCCAGCGAAAACGACAAATTCGTCGCCCTGACAATGCTCCGCAACGCCGAAGTCGCAGCCAAAGGCCAACTCCCCTTCTGCCAAGACACCGGCACAGCCATCGTACACGGCGAAAAAGGTCAATACGTATTCACCGGATGCGATGACGTCGAGCGCATATCTCGCGGTGTATACGACACTTACACCACCGACAACCTCCGTTACAGCCAAAACGCACCCCTGAACATGTACGACGAAGTCAACACCGGGTGCAACCTCCCCGCCCAAGTCGACATCCACGCCGGCGACGACGACGAATACCACTTCCTCTTCGTAGCCAAAGGCGGCGGCTCGGCCAACAAGACATACCTCTACCAAGAAACCAAGGCCCTGATCAACCCCAAGACACTCCTCCCCTTCCTGGTCGAAAAAATGAAGACACTCGGCACCGCCGCATGTCCCCCCTACCACATCGCCTTCGTCATCGGCGGAACATCCGCCGAGAAAAACCTCGAAACCGTCAAAAAAGCCTCCGTCAAATACTACGACAACCTCCCCACACAAGGCAACGAACTGGGACACGCCTTCCGTGACATCGAACTCGAAAAACAACTCAAAGAAGCCTCCGAGAAAATCGGCCTCGGCGCCCAATTCGGCGGCAAATACTTCGCACACGACATCCGCGTCATCCGCCTGCCCCGCCACGGCGCCTCATGCCCCGTAGGCCTCGGCGTAAGCTGCAGCGCCGACCGCAACGTCAAAGCCAAAATCAACCGCGAAGGCCTCTGGATCGAAAAACTCGATGCCAACCCCGGCGAACTCATCCCCGAAGAAATGCGCAAAGCCGGCGAAGGCAAAGTCGTCAACATCGACCTCGACCGTCCCATGCCGGAAATCCTCGCCGAACTCTCCAAATACCCCGTATCCACACGCCTGTCACTGCGCGGCACCATCATCGTAGGCCGAGACATCGCCCACGCCAAAATCAAAGAACGCCTCGACCGCGGCGAACCCATGCCCCAGTACCTCAAAGACCACCCCATATACTACGCCGGTCCCGCCAAGACACCCAAAGGTATGCCCTCGGGCAGCTTCGGCCCAACGACAGCCGGACGTATGGACAGCTACGTCGACCAATTCCAAGCCGCCGGAGGCTCCATGATTATGATTGCAAAAGGCAACCGCTCCAAACAAGTCACCGACGCCTGCCATAAGCACGGCGGATTCTACCTGGGCAGCATCGGCGGCCCCGCAGCAGTCCTCGCCCAAAACTCCATCAAGAAAGTCGAGCTCCTCGAATACCCCGAACTAGGTATGGAAGCCATTTGGAAAATCCAGGTTGAAGACTTCCCCGCATTTATCCTCGTAGACGACAAAGGCAACGACTTCTTCACCCAGATTTCCGAGAAATGTAAAGGCTGTGCCCTCGGCAAATAACCCGTAGCGCACCGATCCTCTCGGAGTCCTTCCACACAAGACCCCTGAGAATCATACGAGTAATGGGAATTATGAGAACAATGCACACTCTCATAATTCCCATTTTCCATCATTCGCGGCACTCCCATTATCTCCATCCTCGGAGTTCGTCGCAGCCCATTCGACATTCGACATTATAGCAGTGGCCGTCACCCTGCCTCGGATGACGGCCACTGTTGTTCAGGATAAAAATATTATACTACAATTACGGGACGTTCGACAGCTACTTGACGATGACCTTGGCGGTGGCGGTGCCGGCACGTACAACGTATACGCCCGGGGCAACGGCCACGGTGGCATCGGCCACGGAGACTCCGGTATAGACTGCCTTGCCGTCTACCGAATAGATGGACAGTGACTGTCCGGCGTTGCCGCTTACGACGATGGCGCCGTCTACAACACTGATGGAAGCATCAGTGTCCGCGATGATGTCGTTGACACCCGCGCCGGGGATAAAGAGTACGTTCAGATCCGGGTCTATCGAGGTAGCGGCATAACCGAAGACGGCATCGGTCTTCTCCGGGTCAAGGGTGTATTCCGGGTCATCTACTTCATCATTGTTGTCGAAGCGAGTATTGAGCGGTGACTCGGTCACACCATAAGTACCACGGAAGGATACGCCATCGAGGTTGGTCCCGCTTCCGGTCTTGTAGACCATCACTACGAGATTCTTGCCGTTATACTCATACTCGTTTTGGAGCGCGAAGACCATAGCCTCGTCGCCTTCGTTGACATTGACGGTTCCGTCAAAGACCTTGGTAAGCTCGCCGACAGCTACGATACCGTCTTCGAGGTTGGCCTTATCGGTTTCGCCCAGCCATACGCGCATGGGTACATTGCTGTATCCGGTTTCGACGGCGTTGTAGGGGAAGGATATCATCGTGATTTTCTTGCCGGCGTTGAGGCCCAAATCCGTAGCATAATAGATGCTCTGGAATATCGACTGATTGGCCATGAAAGTCGCCGGAGCTACATATACGCCTTCGGGAGACTCGGCGGCTATGGACACCATTTGGCTGCCGGCCGGCACGACGGTCAGGGCAAGTGAGGCCGTGGTGTTGTTGGACACATCTTCGTCTGCATCATAGAGCACATAAGCGTTGACGCTTACGGCCTTAGCCTCGGCGAAGGTGTATTGCAGTTTGACTTCGGCCGAGGCATTGCGTGCCAGCTCGGTGCCGTCGGCTGTAGCGAGGACTGTCCCCTCACCATCGCGCAGTTGCACTTTGTAGTTCGAAGCCGTATTGCGTCCCTTATTGGCGACCTTGACGGTATACTCTACAGCCTTATTCATAATGGGATATTGCTCGCCCTTGAGGGAAACGGCTGCCAAGTCGTTGGCTTTAGTCTCAACAGCGGTGACGGTGGCCACCCATCCGATACGACGATCCATAACGTCGCTGGTAAAGCGGAAAGTCAGGGCGCCGCTGTCGTTGGTGGCTTCGAGGTCTTTGAGGGCGGAGGGGACACCGCCTTCGCTGTTGAACTCGCCGATTTTGGGAGCGGCTTCATCCAAGCCGTTGTATATGATCAGGTAGTCGCCGAAGGAGTCTATCTCGAAATCGGTGAATTGGACGCGTATATAGCTGTTGGGATTGGCCGGCTTGATAGTCAGCAAATCGTTGGCATCGTTGGTGTAATATCCTTCGCCGCCGTTGTCATAGAATTTATATGTCTTGCCATCCTCGACTACGGCTACGGCATCGTCTTGGCCCATGACAATCCAGTCGGCGGGTTTGACCAGAACGGTGGGCGCTTCGGTGTACGCACCTTCGCCCTTGGCGTTGACGGCTGCAATGCTGTAGATGTAGCGTCCGTATCCGGGCTCGTCTTCATAAGAAGTCTGCTTGGAGTCGGAGACCTTGATTTCGGTCTGCTTCGACGAGCCGTAGGCACGGCGCTTGATGACGTATCCGGTGAGTTCGGCCGGGTCAAAGGCCCCGCCGTTGAGACCCTTGGTGGGGGCTGTCCAGGTCAGTACGGCCTTATTGTCACCCGAAGTGACATTAAACGAAGCCACGGCTGCCGGCACATCGGCACCGACTACAACGTGTAGCGGGTCGGTGTCCACGCCGCCATCGCCTGCAGCATTGAAGGGCACGAGACTGTAGTCGTGACCGCCATCGGCCACATTATTATCAGTATATTCGGTGGCCGTAGCGTCTAAGGATGCCACTTGGGTGCCGTCGCGCAGCACCTTGATGCCGCCCAGCGAGGCCAAAGCATTGCCCTGTGCGTCCTTGACGGGAAGCGCCCATGTCAGCTTGACCGAGGCGCCCGAGACGGTGGCCTTACGATCGGTGACGCGGTCGGGTGCGCCCTTGGCTACATTGATATACGGTATCATCATGGCGTTGACACTGTTGTACTCGCCATTGTAGTACACGTTGTTGATGCCCTTGGCCTTTCCGGTAGCGGTATCGATGGTGTACAGCCCGTAGCGGCCGTTGTTGTACCAGTAAAGCACGCCCGTGGAGTAGTCGAAGGCCATAGTCTGGTCGTAGGAGGCATTTGCCCCAAGTGCGCCCACCAAAGTGGCCTTACCGTCGGTCTTGCTGATTTTGTAGAAGTTGTCATCGGTACATACGGCATAAAGCTGACCTTGGAGGTCGCAGGCCAAGGCAATCATACTCAATTCGTTGCCGAGTAAGTCCTTGAATGCGCCGACTACTTTGACTGCACCGGTCTTGATGTCCAGCGTCGCCAGCGACCCATTGCCTTTGTATATGCCATAGACTTTGTCCGTGGTGTAGTCATAAGTCAGGTCTATGCACTTGGTGGAGGTCAAACTTATAGGGGTACGTTCGCCGGTCTCCATATCCAGGGTGCTGAAGCTCTCGATAGTGGACTGCGTGCCGGGAAGCGTCACCTGCACATACCATTTGTAGTTGTAGTAGAAACCGCAGTAGCAGCTACCCTTGCCGGTCTGGTCGGCTATAAGTGTCACTCCGATAGGGTCTGTCGACGGATCCATTTTTATCGGTCCGGTCACCGAATGGTCGTTGCCGTACTGCCACGTCTGATACCCATAGATGACGGGGGCGGCCGAAGCGCCCAGTACGGCGATAGCGGCCATGGCCAATGTTGTGTAGAACTTTTTCATACGTTCTTTGCTTAATGTGTAATTGATCATATATTTCCTCTTCTCGAGGAAAAGTACCTTTGGAATTTTTATCCGGCTGCAAATATACACATATTTTTTTAATCAAAATACAATATGCTATTAATTTTTTGCAAAAAATATCCTGCAATGCATATTGTCAGCCGCAAATCAGCCAAACACACCGCAAACGCAGGCAACTCCTATCACTTTGACAGCCATTGATGACCCCGCTCCACGACAGCGCCGCTACTTCCGGTGAAGGAAGCGGTAGCCGAAGCGCCGACAAGCAGCGCGTTCGAGGTCTTCGCGTGCCTCGGGAGCGGCGATGGCTATGAGTGCGCGGGCACGCTGAGCACAGTCCTTGCCTTTGAGGAAGGCGGCGCCGTACTCGGTGACTACATACTGTGTCTGGAAGCGCGTGGTGACCACCCCGGCACCCTCGGTAAGCACGGGCTTAATCTTGGAAATACCCTTGCCGGAGGTTGCAGTCATGGCTATGAAGGTCTTGCCGCCCTCGGAGAGCGCCCCGCCGTACATGAAGTCGTGCTGTCCGCCCACACCGGAGAACAGGCGCGTACCTATCGAGTCGGCGCACACCTGACCGGTCAAGTCCACCTCGATGGCCGAATTGATGGACATCACCTTGGGATTTTGGCAAATGCGGAAGGGATGATTGGTCCACGCAACGTCCTTGAATATAATGTCTTGATTGTAGTCCATAAAGTCGTAAAGCGCTCGCGAGCCAAGCGCAAGACTGGCCACACTTTTTCCGGGCATGACCACCTTCAGGGAATTGTCTATCACTCCGCTTTGGATGAGCGGAAGTACGCCGTCGGTCATCGCCTCGGTGTGCAATCCAAGGTGTCGGTGGTCGCGCAATCGCCCGAGCACGGCATTGGGAATGCCGCCCACACCTATCTGCAGCGTGGCACCATCGGGTATCAATTCGGCAATATACTGCCCGATACGGCGCTCTGCATCGGTAGGAACGGCCGTAGGTACCTCGACCAACGGATCGTCCACCTCGACGCACGCATCAAAGCGGCTGATATGTATGAGCGGGTCGCCGTAGGAGTACGGCATCTGCTTGTTGATCTGCGCTATAATGGTCTTGGAACACTCGACGGCCGAGAAAGCCAAGTCGGCCGAGACGCCGTAGCTGCAATAGCCGTCACGGTCGGGGGGCGAGACATTGAGCAGGGTGACATCCAGCGGCAGATAGCCCTCGCGGAACAGCGCCGGGACTTCGCCGAGGAAGCATGGGATGATCTGCGCCTCGCCGCGGTCCACAGCCTTGCGTATACTATTACAAATGAACAGACTACGGGGGATGAATATGTCGCGGTACTCGGTCCGTGCATACGGAGCGTCACGGCGCCCCACGGCAAAGGCCGAGTACATCTCCACGCCTTCCAACTCGGCGTGACGCGCCGTAATGGCGTCAAGCAACACCTCCGGGATGGACGTGCTGCCCTGGATGAACACTCGGTCATGGCTCTTGATCAGTCGGGCCGCTTCGGCGGCTGTCATATAGTTGGCTCTCATATCTTCAGCACATTATGTCAGTGGAAAGTTTCGATCGAAGGCGGCAAGGCGCTCTTCAAGGAGGGGATAGTCACTGTCGCGCACCATCGAAGTGCAGATGCGCAATCCCTGCTGCTCGCTGCCGGTGGTGCGCAGCGAGATGGCGGCGATACCGTAGTGGATAAGCTCGGCAAGCAAGTCATCGCCCGTGAAGCCCTTGCGCCCTATCGTGAAGAAAAATCCGTCGCTGACGTCTCGGTCGAGGTCCTTGTCATAGACGATATGGAAGCCGTTGCGCACGAATATCGACTTAAGCCGTTCGGCACGTGCGGCATACTCGCGGTTCTCGGTCACGAAATCGAGCCTGCCGTCACAGGCCGCCTTGTACATCGCCGCCAAGGCATATTGTGCCGAGTGGCTCACGCCCGAGGACAAAGTATACAATATGGTGTGGATAAAGGCGCGCCCGGGAGTGCCCATACCGAGAGTCTTCTTAAGATGCGGATACTCACGGTCGAACAACGCATCGGAGATGACCGCCGTGGCTACGCGCTCGCCGGCATAGCTGAAAATCTTTGAGGCCGACAGCAGCAGTATATAATTGTCGGAATATCGCGCTACGGTGCTCTGGTACGGCGGCTCGTAGGGGCGGCCTATGTACGTGCGCGAGTCCATGCCCAGATAGGCAAGGTCCTCCAAAACAATTGTGTCGTGCTGCGTAGCCAAATGCCCGATACACTCCAACTCGCTCTCGGTGAAGCATATCCACGACGGATTATTGGGATTGGAGTATATGATTGCGGCGATATTACCACGGGCAAGACGGTGCTCGAGCTCCGTGCGCAGTTTCTCGCCGCGGAAGTCGTGAACATCGAAGGCTTCGACTTTGTAACCCAGAACCTTGGCTTGCAGCGGTTGCACCGAAAAGCCCGGATTGATAAACAATATGGTGTCCTTACCGGCCTGCAAATGCGTCGTCAGAATAAACGAGGCAAAAGTGCCCATCATCGACCCCACGGTGGGGACGCAGCCCTCGGGCCTTACGTCTATGTCTAGAAAAGCCCTGACAAAACGCGATGCCTGCTGCTTGAGCTCGGCGATGCCGGCTATATTTGGATACCTATTGGCCACCCCGGCGTCAAGAGCCTGCTTCTGGGCCTCAATGCCTATGCGAGATGCCGGAAGCCCGGGCGACCCCAATTCGAGGTGTACAAACTTCCGCCCGGTAATCTTTTCCAGCTCCTCGGCTATGGCAAGGGTCTGACGAATGGTGGCATCGCCGGCACGCGTGATGTGCATCCGCTGCAACACCTCGCCTACGGTCTTTCGGTCAAAAGGGATTTTCATACGCTTACTATTTATGAATATGCGCATTAGCCACCTCGAGTCCCGCGCGGAAGGCCTTGAGGTTCATCTCGATGATGGCGTCTCCCTTGCGGGCAAACACCGAGCGTATGCCATCTTCGATTTTGGCTATATCTATGCCAAGGAAGGGCGAGGCGGCACCCAGCAATACGATATTGGCGGCGCGAGGCGAAGCGGCCTCACTCGCTATCGCGGCCACATCGAGCGTCACATAGTGTGGCAGCGCTTCGATGCTGTGTATCAGCGCATCAAGGTCGGGATAGTCGGGAATATTGACAAAAGGTACGGTATTCGTAATCACCCATCCGTCCTTCTTGAGATATGGCAGGTAGCGCATAGCCTCCATAGGCTCGAGCGAGATGATAAGGTCGGCCTTGCCCAAGGGTATGAGGTCGGACGCTATGGGCGACGAGCTGATGCGCAGATTGGACTGTACATCGCCGCCGCGCTGGCTCATGCCGTGCACCTCGGCCTGCTTGATATAGAGATTGTCGTTGATAGCGGCTGCACCGATTATCGTGGCTATCGAGAGAATGCCTTGGCCTCCCACTCCCGAAAGTATTATGTCTGTATTCATGGCGTACTTCTATTTATCGGTTTTCTTGGCGTGACGGCGAGCGGTCTGTATGCACTCGCGGCGCGGCACGATGACACTCACGCCGTGGAACTCAATCTCCTTTCTTATAACATCTTCCATCTCAGCCTTATTCTTAGGCAGCGGGACGACGGTGCGCACGTGCTCGGGAGCGACGCCTATGCCGAGGCAAATGCTCTCGATGCGGCCCGTTCCGGCCGAGTCCTGACCTCCGGTCATTCCGGTGGTGAGGTTGTCGGAGATAATAATCACTATATCGGAATTGCAGTTGACGGCATCCAGCAACCCGGTCATGCCCGAATGGGTGAAGGTCGAATCGCCGATGACGGCCACCGACGGCCACTGCCCGGCATCGGCAGCTCCCTTGGCCATCGTAATCGAGGCACCCATATCCACCACGGAGTGCAGCGCCTGATACGGCGGCAGATAGCCCAGCGTATAGCAGCCTATATCGCCGAAGACGCGCGCATTGGCGTACTCGCCCAGGACGTTGTTTAGCGCCGTATACATATCGCGGTGCCCGCAGCCCTGACACAGCGCCGGCGGACGCGGCATCACCAGCTCGGAGGGCGGAAAGACCTCTTCGTCTTTGAGCCCGAGGGCGGCGGCGATATTATCGGGGGTCAGCTCGCCGGTGCGAGGTACGGCTCCCGAAAGACGCCCTTCGATGCGGACGCTCTGCTCCAAGACGCCGCGCAGCATCTCTTCGACCACGGGCTGGCCGTCTTCAAGCACAAGCAGGGACTTGCACTCGGCGGCAAGACGCCTTACGGCCTGCACCGGCAGCGGATATTGCGAGACTTTCAGCACAGGATACGGACACCCGTCCTTGAAGTGCTCCATCAAGTAATTATACGCTATGCCGCAGGCTATTACGCCTAACGACTTGTCCGGGCCATCGATATACTTATTATACTTTGACTCCTCGGATTCGCGTTCAAAATCCTTATGCATCCCGACCAGTCTGTCATTGCGCCGACGTGCCACAGCCGGTAGCAACACCCATTCCTTGGGATTGTCGGGATAGTGCAGCTCATTGGGTTCGGCGACATCTCCGGTGGCGACTACGGCTCGCGAGTGGGCCATACGTGTCACTATGCGTAGCAGCACAGGCACTTTGTAGCGCTCGGACATACCGAAAGCGTCTTTCATCATATCGTAAGCCTCCTGCTGCGAAGATGGCTCGAGTACGGGCACCATAGCAAATTTGCCGTAGAAACGCGAGTCCTGCTCGTTTTGTGACGAGTGCATCGACGGGTCATCGGCCGCCACCACGACAAGCCCGCCGTTGGTGCCGGTCATCGCCGAATTCACAAAGGCATCGGCACAGACATTCATACCTACATGCTTCATACACACCATGGCACGCTTGCCCATATAGGACATTCCGAGGGCCTCCTCCATGGCGGTCTTCTCATTGGCCGACCAACGACAATGAATACCCCGAACCCGGGCCAACGCGTCGCCCTGCACATACTCGGTGATCTCGGTCGACGGCGTTCCGGGATACGCATAGCACCCCGAAAGTCCGGCATGTACGGCGCCCAAGGCTATAGCCTCGTCGCCCAGCAGCAATCGTTTCTCACTCATAAGGTTAATAGTGTTTTTATATTATGGTTTCTGTTTCCTTGTGTTTGATGGCTTCGTAAGGCCGCTGCTATACCGCAGCTCGGACGGTGATTTCACCCTATCGTCCTATACGGCAAAGATAGCACTTTTGCATCACGCAATCGACACACCGACGCACTTTTTTTCGGGTCTTTATCCATCACCGCGCCCGATGCAAAAACCATTCTGTCAACTTGATACGACACTATTCGCCACCCGTGCCGCCGTTCGCTCGCTCATCCAAACATATTGCCACCGAAGCGCCCGACATTCCCATAATTTCGTCCACCGCAAAAAAAATCCCTTGTCCCTCAAAAAAACGTGCAACAAGTCCACCGACGTGCCAAACGCCGACTACGCCCGAAGCCACGACAACCCTAAACGGATAATCCTTCGAATAAATCTATGGCATTTGTCGTCATCCCGGTCATATCAACCCTCGAAAGCAGCATCGCGAATTTTATAATATTTCGTTTTTGACGCGATCCGACGGTCAATATTCTACAAATATATCGGAAGCATACGTTGACGTTATATGATATACGCAATCAGTATCGTCAGGGAAAGCGTGGCCGCTACCGCAATATTTTGGTTTGCGAACAACCGCGCACGGCACAGCGGCAGCATCAGCAATATCGGAGTCAGACACCATGACAGATAGGCGAAGCGGTCGGTGAAGAACGCGCCTATCACCAATAGCCATACGGAGTTGGCAATGATATATGTGCAATAGATGTGCTTATACATCCCGTCCTTGAACTTCTTGACATATATATAATACCACCCCACCACGATGGGCAAGAGTGAATACGCAACAAAATCCCAACGGAAACCCTTCTTAAGCAAGTCTACAGCTGCGGAATTGAACCCGACTTGCTTCGAAATCTGCGTCTCAAGGTACTTGGCACGCTCATCCGTCACCAAATCGGCGAGCATATCTTGCACCTTACTGCCCATTCCGAAGGACAACAGCAGACACAGACACCACAACGCCAAACACCATTTGGGATTCTTGATGACAAAAGCCAGGCCGAAGGCACATACTGTCAATGCCACCGAGAAGTGTATATTGATTGCTATAAGCACCAAAACTCCCGCCCAAATACGGCTGCGCGAATACATCGCTATAGCCAATATTGCCGTCGAAATGGCCATACCGGCACGCAGGGTATTCACGCCGTACGCAATAAAAAACGAGCTACACATTATCATTACCAGTAGCGTAGCTTGCGCCCGACCTCGTGTCATAATGCGGCAGGCCAGCCAGTAAGCTCCTACATACCACGCCGCTATCAGCCCGAAATACCCGCCCAACGGCAACCCCGTGGCTCGAACCACATCGGTGAAGAACGTAAAAAACGGGTCATTGGCATATCGCGTACTCTGGCCCATATAGGTATACGAATACACCACGTGGTCGTTCCACCAACTATTTAAGTTTATATCAAGCAAACCACACGAAATTGAAAAATATACGCATAAAAAGACGCATAGTAAGGGTGAATTAATACACCGGTTTCTGCTTAATGAAATAATGACAATAATCCATCCTATACAGCTGATTACTGTCTTCAATAAGCTAACCTGACCTATATAGACTATATCGCCACCGTACATGATTATATACGTGATTTAATGTAGTTCTTAATACTATTTGTTTGTTTCTCCGTAATAGAGTAAAACAAATACGCAAATAACATACACGCCACAACCTCGCAAACAAAGATTGCAATAGTTTTTATGCTAATATAATTATATTGCTCAATGCCGACCGTCCTCATTATCCTTATAACTTGATAATGTGTAAGATACAGCGAATATGAGAACGAAGCTAAAAATGTACCTGCATTATTTATTCGACAAGCAAATCTTCTTCGCGGACGATAATTCACCAAACCGCCCACAACAACAGCACCGAAAAATCCTGCCAAAACCTCCAACACTTCCGATGGTATCTTCAGTACGAACCGTGATGTATGCGTTTCGGACGCAAAAGGCATTATTATTATCAGACATATAAAGCACACTAATGCAGTCCGAAAAAACCTTTCAGGCATCGGTCGCTTACTGAAGTAATAGGCCATAACGCCTGACATTAAAATCGTGAGCCAAACAAATTCTAAAAAGCTAAATACCAATAATGCAAGGCAAATAATGCCCCAACCGATATATTTTATTGACTCCTTATTTGTCTTGTACATAACGGCAAGAGCTCCACCGATAAGGACATAGAACCAAATCTCATACGCTAATGTCCAGAATACACCGCCGGCATCACCGACAAGCACACCTTGTAAGCCGAACATATTGCCCAGTATTTCCATGACACTATGCCGAGCGACCAAACCATAGCTCACCTCCTTATCATCTATATCAAATACTACTTGTATTTGGTCTACCAAGAGTACTAATATCAACGAGCCCAATAACGGTACGCCTATTCGGACAGCTCTGTCGATTATATAATTTTTTATGCTTATATTACCGGCAAGAGCTCTTGATAAATTTTTGCCGCCGACCAAAAAACCGGATAAGATAAAGAAAATCAATACGCCCGTTTTTCCCATCCCCGTAACATAATACATCATCTGCGTAAAAACATTCTGACTCTCGGGCTGAAGCATCGAATATGTTTGAAGCATTTCGCAACGGACATGACAGATTACGACCAAAAAAGCGGCCGTAAATCTAATCAAATCAAGCCATGGCAAATGTTGTTTATTCGAACTCATTCTTGATATATATTATATATGAGATTATCTCAGATTTCGAGGAGGTTGTAAATGCGTGAAAGGATGGCACGGGGGGCGAATGTCGTCAGGGCGTATCGATGCGCCTCATCGGCTCGGCGGCGAGCGGCGTCATAGTCGTCCATCACCGCAAGTACTCCGGCAAGGATGTCCTCGTCCGTATGTCCGCAGAGCAAGCCTCGAGGATTGGCACCCTCGCCTATCAGCTCGGAAGGCCCGGCCGTGCGCGTGGCCAGTACCGGAACTCCCAAGACCATAGCCTCGGCCACCACCAACGAGAAACTCTCCCAATACGAACACGACACCAGCAAATCGGCATCAGCCATACGCCCATATGGATTGGCCGCATATCCGGCAAGGGTGACATTCTCGCCCACTCCGACGGCATCTATCTGCCGCTGCAAATCGTCTCGCAGTTCGCCGTCGCCGATAATTGTGATGTGAAACGGACGCGAAATACGCCCGGGCAAGGCTCGGGCAAGGCGCACAAGGCGGTCGAAACGCTTCTGGTCGGTGAGGCGTCCCACAGCGACGATGTCAAAGACCCCGTCACGATGTCCGCCTTCCAAGTCCAAAGGTGCGGCGGCCGCCTGCTTGCATATCGCCTCGGCATCCACCGGATTGTATATCGTACGCAATTTGAGCGACTCAAGCGAAGGAAAGCGGCGGCGAAAGGCCTTCACCACCCCATCACTGACGCCCACCACGACATCCATAGCCGCGTATGCACGCCTCTCGCGCTCCTCGCTTCCGAATTGAGCCAGCTCGTACGGCGCGGTGTAGATATCCGAGTGTACCCACGAGACATTGACGGCATCGCGGGGCGCCACCAAGGCATGGCACAACAGCGGCAGTCCTTCGAGAAAACTGACCACGGCGTCATAGCCGTCAAGGCTGCCTCCACAGGCTCGGCGCAGACGATGCCGCAAAGGCCCATGCAAGTGCAGACTGCGGCTCAGATTATACGCCAGCGAAAAACCGCGGCAATATTTCGGCCAGGCTCTCAGACGCCCTACCCATTTCGGCACTTGAGTGTCAAGGATGCCGCCGCCTACGACCTGCAACAGGTCTACATCGGCACGCCGATGGTCCCAGTGGCGCAGTACGTCCACGAGGACCCGCTCGGCACCGCCGCCGTTCAGCGGCCCGGTGATAAACAGGACTTTCTTGCTCTTATGTGCCATAACGTGCAAAGGTACGAATTTTTGCACAATGCCACAAAAACAAAAAAACTCGCGAAATATTTGGCCGGACCGAAAAAAGTGCTTAACTTTGCACTCGCAAAACGGCGGGATAGCTCAGCTGGTTAGAGCGTCGGATTCATAACCCGGAGGTCCCGAGTTCAATTCTCGGTCCCGCTACAGCACCAAACAGGGAGGCCAATTACGGCTTCCCTGTCTTTTTTTGTATATGCCGCCCGAAAGCGCTATCTTTGCATCGACCACGACACCCCGGAGTCCTCGAAATGCTCGGAGTGCCGTCACACACGACAAACTCTTTATGCCTTTATGAAACGCCCCAAAGCCCCGGAAGGCTCGAAGCCAAAGATTATACGCGCCACCACCATCGGCAGTTCGCTGGAATCTTTCTGCGCGCCGATGCTACCGTATCTCGTTGACAAATACGACATTGTGGTCGTATCCAATCCCGATGACGCATTGGAACGTATGTCGCAACTCCCGGGCGTGCGCGCCATAGGCGTACCCATGCAGCGACATATCGCGCCGCTGAGCGACTTGCGCTCGCTATGGCTTATGTACCGACTTATGCGCCGCGAGAGGCCGTGGCTGGTGCACTCGATGACGCCCAAAGCCGGCCTTATTTGTATGCTCGCCGCCCGTCTGGCCGGCGTACCCAATCGTATGCACACTTTCACAGGACTGATATGGCCCACTTCCCACGGCATCAAGCGCATGATACTCAAGGCCATGGACCGCCTGCTGTGCAGCTGCGCCACCGTCATCAACCCCGAGGGGCGCGGCGTACGCGACGATATGGTGCGCGGCGGCATCACCCATCGTCCTATGGTCATCCTCGGGCACGGCAATGTGCGCGGTATCGACCCCGAATACTACAACCCCGAAGACCCGGAAGTCCGGCAAGCCGCTACAACTCTGCGCCAAGGCGACCCGCAGGCGACCATGGTATACGTCTTTGTGGGACGGCTCGTAGCCGACAAGGGCATAGCCGAATTGGTACAGGCTTTCAGCGGCGTCTATTCCAAGGACAACGGCACGCGCCTATGGCTGGTGGGACGCACCGAGGACGATCTCGACCCGCTTGACAAGGACACACGCGACACCATAGCCACTCATCCCGGCATACGCGCCTTCGGCGAGCAGTCGGACGTACGCCCCTACCTCGTTGGAGCAGACGCTTTTGTATTCCCCTCACACCGCGAGGGTTTCCCAAATGTGGTTTTGGAAGCCGGAGCTATGGGGCTGCCGTCAATCGTAACGGACATCAACGGTTCGCGCGAAATCATCGAAAATCACTACAACGGCACCATTGTCGCCCCCGGTGACGCCAAGGCTTTGGAAGCAGCTATGAACACATTGCGCGACAGCAGCGTACGCGCACGCATGGCCACCCGGTGCCGCGACCACGTATTGCGCTACTGGTCGGCATCACAAGTGCGACAGGCTCTGCTCGATTTTTACGCCGGACTGCCCCGATAGACATCCGCCCGGGCAACCCCACCGAATTTGGCGTCATCCGGCAACAACCGACAGCAGCACCCCTAAGCGCCGGTCAATTATGTCCGTCGAAGGCTTCCATAGTCGCCGAAGTAGCCGAGGATATATCGGCACGACTGAGCACTTTCTTTGCCGTTGTCCACACAATCGACAAGTCGGTCTTCAGCGAAATATGGTCTACGTACCATACATCAAGCTCGAATTTCTGTCCCCAAGATATGGCGTTGCGCCCATGGCACTGCGCCCAGCCCGTAATGCCGGGGCGTACCTCGTGACGACGAGCCTGTCGCTCCGAGTACAGCGGTAAGTACTCTGGCAACAGCGGCCTCGGCCCTATAAGGCTCATATCCCCCACCAGTACATTGACCAGCTGGGGCAGCTCGTCCAAAGACGTCGAGCGCACAAATCGCCCCAAGCGCGTCAGTCGCTGCTCGTCGGGCAGCAATTGGCCGTCTACACCTCGCCTATCGGACATCGTCTTGAATTTCACAATCTTAAAAATCTTGGCGTGCCGGCCGGGACGCCGCTGCAGAAAGAATGGGCTGCGGCACCCGTAGCTGAAAAACAGCATTGCCGCAACCAATATCAATATCGGGGATAATATAATGAGCGCCAACACCGAGCATACGATGTCAATGGCGCGTTTGCCGTATTGTGCGTAAAAGGACATAAGTCTTCTAATGGATTTATTCAAAGGATTTATGCAAATTTACACGTTTTTTCGCGAACACGCAACCGTGCATCTGCGCGTTGCTTCGCATCCGCGCAGATGCAAATGTCGAATGTCGAATGTGGAATGTGGAATGACGACCCTAAAGACCTTAGAGACCTTAAAGACTCTAAAAAGCCTAAGGGCCCTAAAATCCTTAAAGACACTAAGCACCTTACCACGTCATCGCTTCCGCCGAAGCTATATGTAGTCCGAGAATTGCTCTTGCAATTGTCTGCGCGCCACGTATATACGCGACTTGACAGTCCCTAAGGGCAAACCCATATTCTCGGCTATTTCGGAATACTTGTACCCGGCGATATGCATCGCAAACGGACGTCGGTATTCTTCGGGAAAGCTATTGACGGCCTGGGTGATTTCGTTGACATAGTAGATACACTCGGGGGTTTCGCCCGAGCTGTCTTGCACTAAGTCTATGCGTGCCGGGGCATCTGTTATTTCATATACAACGCCCGAACGAGCCTTGCGCCGATAGCCGTTTATGAAAATATTGCGCATTATCGTGAACACCCAACCTTTGAAGTTGACGTTCTTCGCATACTTTTTCTCGTTTGTCAAAGCCTTGAGCATCGTGTCCTGCATCAGGTCATACGCATCATCACGATTCGAGGTCAGTGTGTAAGCAAAACTGAGCATCTTGGTCTGAAGTTCCATCAGACTTTCTTTAAATCCCGCCTTAATCATAGTAAATAAGAAGTTTGATATTAAAAATTTAGAAGGCTGTCTTCGTACAATTGCTTGGCTTGTACGTCAATTCTTTCGCAGTTGCGAAGAAAATGTGTAAGTCACGGGGGACGAGTACGAGTTTCAGAGTAATGTTTACGGGAACGGGCACGCACCCGAACCATAAGAGTATACCCGCTAAAGGCGAGGAGACCGTTTCAACAATAAAAATACGCCTCGGACTAAGCGCCGCAGGCTATCCTCCAAAGCACTACGGACTGACAAGGCGTTGTATATACTTCTACCCCATCACCGCTGCTTTCGCCTCAAAGATACATCTTAAAACACATAAATGCAAATTTTATTGCAATATTTAACATTGTTTAGCTTTGCCACTCCACCAATAGTCACTATACCGTCTTGCATATAAACACATTAGCCATATTACATACATTATACACATCGCTATCATCGCCATCGCTATCTTCGGCACGGCTATCTTCGGCACGGCTATCTTCGGCACGGCTATTATCGCTATCACTGCTATTATCACTATCACCGCTATCACCGCTATCACCACTATCATCATATTCAGCTAAGGCACACGGACAATATTTTCGGGCTAAGCCTCGTTTCTAAACGGCCCAAAAAAGGCGGGGCGACGCCGAAAAATACTCGGCGACGCCCTGTCTTATTGTTTATGGGGATAGGATGTATTTACAAGGAATAGGATGTGTGTCGGGATTAGCGCACGAGTACGCGAGCGGTTGCTCGCCGCCCGTCGGCGCTGACGGCAGTCACCACATAGATGCCGGCTGCAAGGCTGCTTGCATCCAAAGCGTCCGTATTGGCCGAAGCCACAAGTGCTCCGGTAGTGGTATACACTGCGAGGGCGGCTTCCTCGGTGCCCAGCACGCGGATGGTACGTCCGTCGAGGGCTATGGTCATTTGGTCATTCTGATGAGCCAAGTCGCCCACCGAGGTCAATCCGGAAGTGGAGACTGCGGAATACTTGGCTACGCCATTTCCGGGAACAAGTACCCACAGATCGATTTTAGCACCTTTGACACGTGCTATTGCCGTGCTCACAAATGTACTATTCGTAGTTTCGGAAGAGCTCAGTGCAGGATATTCGTGTATCAATGTGGCTTTGGACAGTCCGTTGGTGACGTCTATGAGATTGAGACGGGCACGCTTGACGCCGGTGGCATAAGTCACAGAGGCGGCGAGACTGAAGTCGCCATATTCGAACATCTGACAGCTGCTGCCACCGATATTACCGCCCACTGCGGCATTGGCCATAGATTCGATATGTGTACCATCGGCCTTGAACAGTGCGGTGGCGCCGCCTTTACCGCTGGCCAGAATACGGCCCTGCTCGTCGACGCGTATTTCGATGACTGCAAATCCGCCGCCCAGATCGAAGTCCTTGCCGGAGGCGTCTTTGAGCGTAATCACCTGAGGTGTGGCGTTGGCCTTGCCATTGGTGACGGTGTAGACAAATACTTTGCCGGCATATCCGGTATTGGAAGCAAAATAGAGTTTGCCGTTGTTGATGGTGCCGGAGGCGCACATCAGGTCGCCGGCGCGAGCGCCGTGGTTGGTGGTGCTGAGTATCGTCGTCGGAGTGGCGTTGTCTCCCGTCCATGCGTATACATTGAGCGTGGATGTGGCGCCGAAGGCGAGGTTGCACGCCACGATTGTTCCGGAGAGATTGGCCACGGAGAAGTAGCGGTAAGTACCGGAGGCGATGTCGCCGTTGTCAAGCGTGCCTTTTTGTACGCCGGTGGCGGCATCTACTATGCGGATATTTGCATCGCTGCTTTCACGTTGGAGTACGTACAGATTGTCGCCGTTGAGCACCATATTACGTGTATTGACATTCGAGGGATTCATATAGGATGTGGATGTCCCATTCGCGGCGCTGTATTCCCAATCGGTTGAAAATTTATCGGGTAATGTTGTGGGTTTTCCGGGTTCGGGTTCGGGTTCGGGATCCGGATCTGTCGGGGTCGTGGTGCAGGAGCTATAGTATGCAAGGCCCTGACCGGTGGTCAGCACCCAAGCCTCAACACCCTGGCAGGAAGCGACATTGTACTCGATGCCTCCGGTGAAAGAGGTGTTGCGGGTTGCGCCGAGGCCGTTGGCGGGGAAGTCGCCCATAGCTTTAGCTTTGTCGTAGCCGTCGGTGACATCGTACAGGCGCATGATGCCGTCGGCCACTGACGTGGCGTTTTTGTTGAGGTAAGTGGCTACGAGCATATAATTCTTGCCGCCGAAGGTAAATTCTTTCCAGGCATTGCCTTGTACTACGCTTTCGCCGGTGAGGGCGTATTGCTTGACGCCGCTGAGGTTGCAGAATGTGGGCAGAATGCCTTGGCCGTCAATCCAGTATCCGTTGCCGGTGGGATATACGCGTGCGCTGAAGCCTGCGGCCAGGCGTGCGCCGTTGGCTGTTGCATTGGTGCATTTGGCTGACCATGAGCCATTTTTGCGGCTGTACTCGACAACGCGAGTCGTGGTATTATCATCATTGCAGAAGGCAATCCACATATCATCTTCGGTGCCGATGATTTCCATGCAGTCGCCAAGACGGGCTGCGCCTTGCAGGTCGGTGGTGGTGTACACCAGTTGGGGTTGTGCGTCTTTATTGTCCCAGGAGTATATGCGGAGTTCCTTGCCGGAGGCGGCGAGGTTGCAGGCATAGATCTTGCCTTCGAAGCAGCGCACATCGCACAGCGCGAGCGTGCCGCCGGAGACTACGGAACCATTGGCGAGCGTTCCGACTTTTTGTCCGGTGCGGGCGTCCAGAACGAAGACCTCGGCATTATTGTATATTGCGTAGAGGTATCCGTCGCAGTAGTCGAAGTTGCGGATTTTGCCGGACCAATCGGTGGCGGTGCCGGCGGTGGTGCTCAGGTTCCAAACCTCCTTGAATTCCAATTCGCCGGAAGGTTCCGGTTCGGGGTCGGGAGTCGTAGTCTTTTCTTTGATGGTGCCGGTGAGGGCTACGTTGCGGGTGGTGACGCCGCCGCCTTTGAGTATAAGCGTGGCATTGTATGTTCCGGCAGCCTTGGAGGCATCGAGGGCCACGGTGAGACGGCCGCCGGTGTTTCCGTCCCATCCGCTTTGGGGTGTGACGGTGAAGCCCTCGCCGTTGATGTCATATATCAGTCCGGAGGTGAGGTTGGAGGCGCTCACGGTGACTGTCGCCGTGGGGTTGGCATCGCCCTGAGTGCAGGACAGCGTCAGCGACGAGGGTGAGACGTTCAGCGAGGGATTGGCTGCCGGCTCGGTAATGGTGCCGGAGATATTTACTTGTACGCGCGAGGCACCGCCGCCGGTGACGGCTACATATCCGCTGTAGCTGCCGGCGCTCTTGGAGGCGTCCATGGTGACAATGAGATTGCCGCCGGTACGGGCATTCCATCCGCTTGCCGGGGCAACGGTGAATGTCGAGGTGCTGCTGTTATATTTTATATCGCTTGTGAGGTTGGCGCCCTTGACCGAGATTGTGGCTGTGGGGTTGGACTGATCGCGAGTGGCGCTCAGCGTCAGCGAGGCGGGGGTGGCACTCAGCGAGGGCACCGAGCCCGATTCGGTGACGGTGATCGATAGCTTGATTTCGACGCGTTTGAGGTCCGAGCCCGAGCCGCTTTGTACAGCCACGTATGTGCTGTAAGTACCGGCAGCCTTGTCGGTTGCATCAGCCTTGATGGACATCGTACCGCCGGTATAGTCGTCCCATCCGGAGGTGGAAACGGAGGCCATCTTGGAGGCGGCGTTGTACACTATCTTGGACGAGAGGTTCGACCCGGTGATGGTGACGTTTTGTGCGGCCGAGACCTTACCTTTTTCGACGGTGAAGCTGAGCGTGGTCTGAGATGCTTTCAGCGTGGGATTGGCCATGGTGAAGGCCATCATCTGATTGTATATACTCAGAATATTTGTGCCATAAGCGGTATTGGAGGCCCATTTGCCGCCGAGAGCTTCCCAAGTGGGGGCACAGCCGCGACTGACGTACTTGAAGCGCGGGTCTACCTGCGCGTATGGCAGCGCATCGGTGCAGGCGTAAGCAAAGAGGTGCTGTATCTGGGCCTCGCAGCCTTGCGCTACTGTGGAGAATTGACAGCCTTTTTTGCCTTTCTGGGTCACGCCGAGGCCGCAATAATTGTGGTCGTCGGGGGTCACTGCCGTGCCGCCGGTGTACTTGAACCATCCGGTCTCGATACAGGACTGACACAGGGCGATATCGCCGCGCACGCCGTATTTCTCGCCCATCTTGTACATCTGGACGGCGATTTCGCGGTCGAAATTCGCATTCTTGGATTTAACGAATTGATACATACGGTCGATAGTTGCCACCTGTTTGCCCATAATCTTAGTTGCGGCATAGGTGCCTATCGGCAGAAGTAGCGCCATGGCTATTAACGTCAGGAGCTTTTTCATGAGGGTAAATTAAGTAAGTGGTAGCCCGAAGCCACCTATTTTAGTGTTTTTAGGTGAATAATTATTTGGCAAGTGCTCATAGTTGTGACGTCATATAGGTTGTCAACGCCACTTGTGTGCAAAGGTACAAATTTTTAGCAAAAGGACTAGCATGTCTGCATTATTTTTTTCTTAGTCTCATTTTTTCGCTTTTTGGCTACTATTATGGCTATTACGGTCGATATGGGCGGAGACTTGAGAACAAAAAGCGGAGGCGTCGGGATGTCTATGTCCGGCGCCTCCGTATTATGGGTCGTAAATGTGGTTATGAAGATGCTATTGTTGTTCGGGGCTCTCGGAGTGTTCCGAGCTTTTCGAGTCGGTCGGCACCAACTCGGCGTTCGAGCTCTCCGAGGCTTTCGAGGTTTCTTTCGAGGTTTCCAAGATTTCGGAGGTTTCGGAGGTTTCGGAGGTTTCGGAGGTCCTGGCAGCAGCCGCTTTCTTGGCACGCGAGCTGCGGCGACGATGCTTGTTCCGCTTGGGTTTGGTCCGGGACTCGTCCGAGGTCTCGCCCACGGTTACGGCGTTCTCGGTAGTGCCGTTATCTACGGCAGCGGATGACTCGGCGGCGGTATCCGCGGTGAGTGCGGGGACCTCGGCGGACACGGAGGTCTCGGAGGCCTCGGATGTCGTTTCTACGGACAATGGGGCCGTTCGGGGTTTATCCTCTGTCTTTTTTGGCTTTCTTGGCTTTTTTGGCTTGGGTATCTCGGACGTTTTGTCTGATTTGTCGGCTTTCGCGTTCTTGGCCTTGGCGGCTTTTTCGGGCGCGGTCTTTTCGGGTGCGGCGTCTTCGGCATCGGCGCGTGCGGCGGCCTGACGGCGTCGCGTCTTGGCTACGCTGCTTTGCTGCGTGTCTTTTTCCTGCTTTAGGTCGATGGCGTTGCCGTCTTTGTCCAGGACGCGGTATTGCAGGTAGGCCAGTGACTGGTCGGGGATGAGGCTGAAGCGGACGCCGAGGCTGCGACGCCAGCGGCGGTAGAGGCTCGTGAGCCATCCTTTGCGCAGGTATGCCTCGACATATGGATGGACATAGAGCGTAAAGTCTTTGACGCCGAGGTCGTCTACCATGTAACGAAGTTTCTCGTAAAGCGTGTCCGTAAACAGCAGCGAGGGCTGTATCTCGCCTTTGCCGAAGCACGAGGGGCAGGTCTCGGTGGTGGTGATGTCGAGCACGGGGCGTACGCGCTGGCGTGTAATTTGCATCAGTCCGAATTTGCTCAGCGGCAGGATGTTGTGGCGTGCGCGGTCGTTGGCCATAACTTCTTTCATGTGCTCGTAGAGCTGCTGGCGATGCTCACCCTTGGCCATATCGATGAAGTCGACGACGATGATGCCGCCCATATCGCGCAGGCGCAATTGGCGTGCTATCTCGTCGGCGGCGCGCAGGTTGACGTCCAGGGCGTTGGTTTCCTGGTCGGTATCGGCTTTGGTGCGGTTGCCCGAATTGACGTCTATGGTGTGCAGTGCCTCGGTGTGCTCGATGATGATGTATGCTCCGGCCTTGAAGGACACGGTCTTGCCGAAGGAGGCCTTGATCTGGCGAGTGACGGCGTAGGTGTCGAAGATGGGCTCGGGCTTGGTGTAGAGCTTGACGATGTCCACGCGCTCGGGCGCAATCAGGGATACGTAATTGCGTATCTGCTCGTAAGTCTCAGTATCATTGACATATATAGCCTCGAAGGATGGCGAGAATACGTCACGGAGCATCCCGACGATGCGGCTTTCTTCCTCGAAGACAAGTGCGGGGGCGGTGACGCGTTGAGCCTTGGCCAGGGTGTCTTCCCAGCATTTTACAAGGGTCTTGAGCTCGTTGTTGAGCTCGGCCACGCGCTTGCCCTCGGCGGAGGTGCGGATGATGATGCCGAAGTTCTTGGGCTTGATACTTTCGAGAAGTTGTCGCAGACGCATACGTTCCTCGTGGGACTTGATTTTCTGCGATACGGAAATCTTGTCTTGGAAAGGTGTCAGCACCATATAGCGTCCCGTGAAGGACAGCTCGGTGGTCAGGCGAGGGCCTTTGGTGGAGATTGGTTCTTTGACTATCTGCACCATAATTTCGCGCCCGGCTTCGAGTTGGTCGGCGATTTTGCCCTGTTTGTCTATATCGGGCAGTATTTCTTGGCGTGAAAGCTGCGGAATGTGTTTCTTGTCTTCCAGCAGCTTGGTCATAAACTCGGAGTAGGACGCAAAATGCGGTCCGAGGTCCAAGTAGTGTAAAAAAGCATCTTTCTCATAACCCACATTGACGAAGGCGGCATTGAGGCCTGGTAGCAGCTTGCGAATCTTGGCCAGGTATATATCGCCTACGGCATAGGCGATATTGCGGGCCTCTTTCTGCAGCGATACCAAGCGCGAGTCCTCCAGCAGTGCTATGGACACCTCGGAGGGCTGTACATCTATGACGAGTTCGCTTTTCATCGTGTGTGGTTTATGATTGTGGTTACATTCTCCGGTCCGGGTGACTTTATTCGCGAGGGGAAGCGGCGAATATATATGCCTATGACTATATATGCCTATGACCGCCATAAGGGCTATAAGAGCTATAAAAACCATAAGGGCTTAGCCATAATAGCTATAGTAGCCATAATAGCTATAATAGCCCTAGGGGCTATGGTGTCATATCGGCCCTCGCGTGCAGCGTCCCGGCTTAATAAAAAATAGAAAAAGGGCAAGCCGTACGGCCGCGGTGTCTCGGCCAAACCGTCGGGGAGCGTCTTGATGTCGTCGCCGACATCGGCTCTACCCTATGGTTTGCCGTGCTTCCCCGCGTTACGGCTTGTCCTTTTACGACTGCAGGGCGGCGCATGCGTCGCTCACTGCATCCTTCCGCCGGCGGATGTTTATGCCGCCGGGGCCGTCTTACTTCTTCTTATGACGGTTCTTGCGCAGACGTTTCTTGCGTTTGTGCGTAGCCATCTTGTGGCCTTTTCTCTTTTTTCCGCTGGGCATTGTGTCTGTTTTTGGATTTTGGTTAGTGTATACGGTTTTGTAAGCTCAGACCCTCGGGCGCACTTGGCGCCGAAAGCCTGCGAGCTCGGGCTTCGGATGGTCGTGCCGCCGTCAGCCCGCGGCCTCGGGCATCTTATTTGTCCTTAACTTCCTGCATGAAGACCTTGGCGGGCTTGAATGCGGGGATCTTGTGCTCGGGGATGATGATAGTGGTGTTCTTGGAGATGTTGCGAGCTGTCTTTTCGGAGCGCACTTTGATGATGAAGCTACCGAAGCCGCGGAGGTACACGTTTTCGCCGTTGGCGAGCGAGTCCTTAACAACTTCCATGAATTTCTCTATTGTTTCGAGTACGTTGGCTTTTTCGATGCCTGTGGTCTTCGAGATTTCGTTAACGATGTCGGCTTTAGTCATTGTTACGTTGTTTTTTTATGTTATAGTATTCAGTTGATTAGCACGTTGATGAACCGGGCGCGGCATATTGTTTTGCGGGGATGTCGCGCTCGCCTCTTATTTTGCGACTGCAAATATCGTAATTTTTTTTGAGACTGCACGCATTTTTGGAGAAATTTCTTTGATTTTTCGGCTTTTATGGATTTTTGAGGCTCTCGGAGGGAGTAATGAGAATTATGGGAACTATAGGAACAATGGATCTATGGAAGCTATGCCATTATTCCCATTATTCCCATTATTCTCATTATAGTATAAGTTCCCGTAGCTCTCGGATAGTAGTCCCGCGCAGCCCGGTCGACATTTCACATTCCACATTCGATATTAATACGGCGTCCCATCCGGCGTCCAGGGCGCCGCGGATGTCGGTATCGGCGTTGTCGCCCACCATAAGGCAGTCGCCGGGGGCGCAGGGCGTCTCGGGGTACAATTCGGCGGCACGCCGGCGGGCGTAGTCGTAGATGCGGCGGTCGGGCTTATTGACATCGATATCGTCGCTGAGTATCACCAGGTCCACCAATGTATCGAGGCCCGAGGATCGCAGTTTTTGCTGCTGAGTGTCCTTGAAGCCGTTGGAGAGTATGCCTATGCGGCATCCGGCGGCGCGCAGTGCCGTCAGCGTCTCGTGAGCGCCTTCCACGGTGGCGGGGAGCAGGGCCAGACGCCGCAGGTACTCGCGGTCGAGGTGTTCGGCCAGGGCATCGGCGGTGGCTTCATCGGCTCCGGCGTCAAGCAAGGGACGACGGAAGCGCTCGCGCCGCAAGGTATCGCGGTCAATCTTTCCGGGGGTGTACAGCGCCCATAGGGCGGTATTGTGACGGTGGTAGTTGTCGCGCCAGGCGTCTACGTCCGGCCACCATCGGTCCAGATGCTCGGCTTCGTAGAGCTGCGCCAGCGCCTCCAAGGAGTTGTTGGTGAAGTCCCAGACGGTATCGTCAAGATCGAACCACACCCAGGGATAGGATGCGGCGGCATAGGACGCGGCGGCACGTGGCGCGGCGGCCGACGAGGCTTCGGAGTCTTGCCGGGCTTGGGCGGAATATCGGCTCTCAACGCTCGACATCGCCGCCTTGTATTTCGATGGTGTCTCGGCATGCCTCCTCGCGTGCCATACGGCGGCGCGCAAGACCCAGGAGGGCGCTCTCAAGGCCTCCGCCTATGCCGAAGACGGTAAGGGCACTGCCGGTGAGGATGTTGACCGTCGGCTCGCCAAATCCGCCGACAAATACCAAGACGGCGCATACGACCATCACTCCCGGTACGGCGTACAACCACATGGGCATACGCACGGGACGCGTGCCGTAGGCCAGTATCCACAGCTGTACCAGCGCCCCCAGCAGCACCAGGATGCCGAACATCGGGGCGATGAGCCGCGTAAAGGTATCGTTAAACACAAACATACTTATGCCCAGCAGCAAGGCCGCCACACTTACTATCCATCCGAAGACCAGGGCGGCGCCGCGCTTACGCGGCTGCCCTTCGCGGTCTTTGCCGCCAATGTACAGCACGATGTCCACCAGAGCCGAAATCACAAAGGTGATACCGCCCACGGTAACTATGCCCGACCCGGTGATGGTGTCGTGACATATTATCAGGATTAGTCCCATGGCAAGGATTATGACGCCTGCCAGTAGTGTCGAAGTTGCTTTCATCTGTGTTCGAGTGTATTTATATGTCTGAATGTAATGTCTGTCTTGCGTAAAGTGTTATAGTATAAACCTTATAATATAAATATGTGTTCTGCAAAAGTACATAAATAATTTGGAAAAAACAGCACTCTGAGAATTATGAGAATAACGGAAATTATGAGAGTAATGGGAGTTTTGGGTGCAATGGGAATAATGGGAGTTTTGAGAATAATAGAAGTAATGTAAAGCTCCTATGATTGCTCCCATGATTGCTCCTATGATTCCCATGATTCCCATTGCGCCCATCGCTCCCATCGCGCCCATGATTCCCATGATTCCCATTGCCTTGATCATCATCAATTATTACAAAACAAGAACTCAAAGGGGCATAATGCCGCAATTTTGGTAATGTTTTTGTAGCATTATTTTCCACAAAAATATATGTATTTTACTCCAATCACTGCTTTTATTTCCGTACTTTTGCACACAGAAGCGGAAAAAGGATTTATGCCATTACCGTGATACCCGAGCGCTATGCAGCGCCTCGGAGATACGGAAGGTGTGGTGTTGTCTGCAAGTGCGTCATCGCACGCACGCCGCTTCGGATTGCTCTCGTCACTCGGCGGACGCAATATTTTTGTCAAAGTCGGCCACGACCATCCGCAGGAGATGTCCCGGACCATTAAAGATGCTTATTGCGGCTGTCTGTTCCTCAAATTGGCGCTATGCGTCAATATCTTCTATTACCAACCCTATAGACCGTATGTATACCTTAAACATCCGTGCACTATAAAGGCATTTCGACTCTCGCCAAGGGCGAACGCACCGTCCCCCGAAAGGCTTGGCCGCGGCTCTCGCAGCAACCGACAATCCTCGATTGCAACATCGTCCGACAACGACACCCGACACCACGACCCCCGAGTGCGGAGGCTGCTTAAAATTTGAATATAAATAATAATCTAAAAACAATAAACAACTTTTTTTAACAACATGAGACTTAGAAGGATACTCTTATCTATGACGGCATTCGCCCTGGCGCTCTCCACGGCCATCCCGGCCTCCGCCACCGCGTTTACCATCCCCGCAGGCAGCACCACCTCCTGCAAGAAAAACGTCTCCCCGGTCAAAGACTGGTGGCCCAACAGCGGCAATAGCAATGACATAAAAAATATCAAAGCTGTTGATATGGCAGTTGACCAATACGGATACGTATGGGTCATTGTCCAAAATGGAAACATGCAAACTGCATCAAGCTTCACCATCCAAATCATCGATGGGACGACATTCAAGCGCAAGAAATCAATAAAAGCCTCAGACGCCGGAGTTACAGATGCCTCAAATAGTAGCAGCTATGCACTTGCAAGCATCCGTAGAATGGGAGATTGCATCGTCGCCCATGGCGGCAACTCCTATGGAACGACAGAACAAAACGTATACATTTGGAAGTGCAATAGCGATCTGACTAAAGTTGGCAAGCCCACCGTAAAAAGCATAGGAAGCGTTAAATACGGTCTTGGCTTTGGCGTCTATGGAGACACCTCAGATGGCAAGCTATATTTCTTAGGCGCTGACGGCAACAACACGATGAACTCCCATACCATAAAAAGTGAAAGCACCATCGGCTCGGCCTCAACGGTGAACATTGACATTACTCGTACAAGTGGGCGAATGGCATATGTCGAACCCCAAAGTGATGGATCTTTTTGGGTCAAAAATTCGAATACCTATGGCATCCATTACAATGCCAACGGAACAAAAAAAGAAGAATTCACAAGCACAAATATGAGCGGAAAAAATGGCTGCGGCCAGCGTCATTTCACTTTCAAAGGCCAGAAACTCGCTTTGTGTATGAATTACACCGGCAACACATGGATATCACCAACTCTTTCGCTCATTGACTACACTTCCGGAGTAGGTGACGGACAGATAAACATTCTCAAAGATGAAGCAGTAAAGCTGTCCAGCCACAAACAAGACGCTATCAATTTTACCGCCTGTGACTACTTAATTCCAACGGCCGACAAGCACCTGATTCTGTATGGCCTTGACTGCGACGGCGGTATCGTACGCGTCGAATATGACGAGACATCGAAGAAGCCGGCCATAGTGGCCAATTTCAAGGCCGAAGCCAAGTGGGACGGCGCCGAGCAGAAAGTCACCCTGAGCTGGGATGCGGCTGCCAAAGCCACCTCCTATAGCGTACTATATTATACCGATGACGAAAAGAAAGCCGTAGAAGTCTACAAAGGCAGCGAAACGACCTGCACACTTGACTTGGCCATAGGCGGCGGCAAGAAACATCATTACAAAGTCAAGGGCGTCAACGCCGACGGCGAGAGCGAGAAGAGCTCCTACGCATCGACCTACGATGCCGGCTTCGGCAATATCGTCCTGTCGGCATCGATGGATCCTCAAGACGCCACCTCCACGGCCAAGCTGGAATGGAACGCCCCCACCGGCGGCACACTCAAGGATTATACCCTGGTCAAGGTGATCGAGAAGACACCCGCCGGCGGAACCGCCACCACGACCAAAGAGGATTTTAAAACCATACCGGCCGGAACGACCAAGTACGACATCCCCAACTTCTCGTCGCAGACGTCCGTAACCGAGAACGGCGTCAAATACAGCGTGACCACCTCGCTGTACATCCGCGCCAAAATGGCACAGACCGTCACAACCAAGGACTACGAGAAGACCAATACGGCAGTCTCCAACACCGTGACACCCAGTGCCGCCGGAGCACCCTACTTCACCAACGTGACCACATATAAGGGCCGCCGCACCGTCGCCCTATCCTGGGCTGTGCAGTCCCCCACCAACCTCAAATACTACGAATTGTACCGCGACGGCATCCGCATCCTCAACAACACCGATGCCGGCTCGTACATCGACACCGACCTCCCCGACGGCACATACACCTATCAAATAATCGCCTACTGGGAGCAGAACGGCAACAAATACGTCACCCGCTCCACCACCGTGTCCGCCTCCATCAAGTACGAGTCCGACGTGTCCACCTACATCTTGGACACCATCTACGACTACCCCATCATGACCAATGACGAGTGGGTCGCAGCCGGACAGCCCGCCGATGCCGTTGTGGCCAAGGGATGGTTTGCAAATGCCAAGACACACGTCGGTGCATGGGGCGCTCCCGGCGATGTATATCGTCAGGCACAGTTCTACAACGGCAAGTGGTATATTGCACAGCTGACTGCGCGAACCGAGCTATCCTCCGGCGGCAATTACATTCCCAACAACTATAATGATCTCCCCTCCGGCACAACATCCGACAAATACGAAAACGACTGGAAAGGCCACATTTACTCTATAGGCGCCGATGAAGCCACTATTCGCACCATAGGCACCGCCGGCACAAGAGAGAATGACACCTACGGTCTGGAAAACCAGTCCATAGCCGTGGACGAAGGCGGCATGTTCTGGCATCGTGTCACCAACGGCGGCGCTCTCAACAGCACAAACGTATTCTATCGTCCTGTAAAATACCTCAAAGGTAATATACTCCTATCTTATGGAGGACAAGACTTCTACGGATGGGAAAAGAGCATTGATGACCCTACAACCACTGCGAATGAAGGCGCTAAACAGCAGTACTACCGCACACACTATATGTCGGCAGGCGGTAACGCCGCCAAGGGTACGGGCTATGTACTGCTGGCTATGAACAAGACGCCTATTACTTACAAGGTTGATCTTAACACCGGTGGCGGCTCAATGAAGGCCATCACGCAGTTTAGCGCACCTTATAAGGACATTAAAGTCGTCGATAAGAACGGAGTAGAAAAAGACTCCGACCCTATGGGCTCGACCGAAAACTACTCCTACCCCGTAGCAGGTCGCAACGCCTTCATCCACACCGTACGCGGCATCGGCACATGGTACGTAGACGCCAACACTGCCAAATATACTCTGATGTACTCGAACTCTGCCGACGTAACCCAGTCCGGCGGCGTAACCTTCACGTACAACAACGAGTTGTTTGTACTGCACCCCTCGAGCATTCGCAGTAACAGTCCCGGTAACTTCGTCATTGATATGGTACAGCGCAAGGCCGGCGAGACAGCCGCCACCGTCGTACCCTCCAAGGACAACCTGATACCCACCGTAGCCAATAAGCTGGACGAAATCACCGCCTTCAAAGCCGGTAACTCCAACGCCAGCTGGTACGGAGCCGAGTACAGCGCCGCAGACGAATGTGTATACATCTACCAGTACGTTCCGGGCGTACGCTTTGCCAAGTATCGTCTGTACATCCGCGAGCATTATCCCGACGTGCCCCCGACATTGGACATCACCACCGGATACAACGAAGACAAGACCGACATCACACGCTTTGACTCCAAGATTACCTGGCAGCGTCCCGGCACCAACCACGATTACGGCTTGAGCGAAAACGCCGACATCACCGTCGACCACTACGAAGTGGCCCTCAAAGACAAGGCCGGCAACGTCCTGCAAGCATGGAATGATGTCAAAGACGTCAATGACGCCTCGCATGTCTTCACCCTCGAGTACAACAAAACCGCCGGCGGCGAGTACAACCTCGATTCCGAGAAATACACCGTCGAAATCGTGCCCATCTACAAGCGTAAAAGCGGCACCATCATCCGCGGCGCCTCCAACTTCGCAGTCGACGACAACGACTACCCCGCAGCCATCGGCGAAGTCAATGCATATATCTACAACGGTACGGGCAGCGCTGCCGGTATGTACCGCGTAGACCTCGACTTTAACCGCGCACTCACCGCCCAGTCGCCCGAACCGGTATCGTACTTCCTTGTCGAAGTATCCACCGACGGCGGTACAACCTACAGCACCCTAAGCAACTTCAACCTGCTCAAACAGGGCGAAGACTACCACTACTACCCCGTAGCCGTCACCAACGGCCAAGTGCCCGGACAATACAAATTCGGCACCACCAACGTCGGCGACAGCCCCACCGAGAAAGGCTATGCCCTGCGCGAACACGCCGTCCGCGGCATCGATCACCTCTGCGTACTATACTACTATAGCAACGTTGATCCCTCCAACTTCAAGTATCGCGTGACCGCCGTGTACGCCTCCACCAATGCCCGCATCCGCAAGACCGCGTCCAACAACGCCGAGAACATCATCGGCGGAACCTCCGGTATCGGTGATGCCACGGGCTACAGCCTGAGCGCATACCCCGTACCCGCCACCACCGAAGTGACCGTCACCAGCCCCGAAGCCATACGCGACATCCGCATATTCTCCGCCTCCGGCGCCGAAGTGATACGCGTAGCCGGCGAAGATGGCTACACCCAAAGCGTGGATGTCTCCACCCTGGCTCCCGGCATGTATATGCTCGTAGTCAACGAACAGACGCCCATACGCATCGTCAAAAAGTGATTAATACCTGATATATAGGCACGTGCCGTCAGAGCCGGCACGTGCCCGCCGGGCAAGCCTCGCTTGTGTGAACTCTCGTAGCCGAAGAGCGTCCGATACGGCTTCCGCTCCGACATCGAACGCACTCCGTCCGAGCGAGGAACCACCCGACAAAGGAAGTGATGAATAAAACTTCGTAGTACCGCAGCGATGCAGCACGAAATCGAACACTGAGAAAAAAGTGATTGATCAACCTGAAATGTAGAATGCAATATTGTAAGGGCTCCGCCGACCGTAGAGGTTAGCGGAGCTCGTTTTTTTTCAGGGGCGTCAAAATCGCAAGCCCGGTAGCCGGATGTGACAAAATCGTAGGACCTACTGTTAAGCTCCAAGTTCTCTAAACAATTCCGCTCTCGGAATAATTACACATTAGGCATTATTCCGACATTCCACATTATACGGAGGTGATTATTCGCGATGTGATTATTCGCAAAAAATGTGATTTTCGGCATAGTTTGTGCTGTAATTCGGGAATAATGCTTAACTTTGCAGCCTAAACAGGCTCAAAAGCTTGATATTGCATAGCATTACAGCGTATTACACAGTATTGCATAGTATTACACAGTATTGCATAATACTTAAAAAGATGTATTTGTCGCGGACCTATGACATCCGCGAATCGGGTTCCTAAAAGCCTCCACGCGGGAGGCCATCCTACGACATTCCCGGAGTATCCGGTCCGAGGCACACGTAAGGCTCACGCCGACGTTGTCCGCGAGATAGCTCCGCGGCACTACACAAAATGATATTTGCAAAGCACGCCGTCCATCCGTACTTATGGCAATGCGTGCGTACGTACATCCTCAACCTGTACGAGGCATCACACTTGTCCGAGGTCTTGACACTTGCCCCAACGGCATCCGACAAGGCTGGCACCTACCGACAGAGACAGCACAAAGCGCACACACAAGGCACACATACGCCAAGCGATGCATACCACAACAGCGATGCACCGCGCACAGCGTACAAGGCGACGCGCAAGGCACCAAACGATGAGTCCCGAAGCGGACAACGATAAATATGGAGTATTTTGACTACATTTCATACACATCGAACAATCATTAACTACATTTCATATATTATGAGATTCAAAAATGCATTCTTCACACTGATGGCGAGCATCTTGGCGCTCGGCTCCTCGGTCGGAGCTTACGCCGAAGCCTTCACCATCCCCGCAGGGGCTACCACCTACTGCGCAAAAAACGCCTCGCCGGTCAACGCCTGGTGGCCCAACAACGGCAACACCACCGGCAACGACTCGTATAGTGCCGCCGGCTTGGCCGTAGTCAACGACAAATTGTGGGTACTGACCATGAACGGCAACTACAACGACCTTAGCACCTACAAGCTTAAAATCCTCAACAGCACCACCTTCGCCCAAGAAGGCGAAGCAAGCCTGAGCGGCGTAGACAATACCACCGCCAACCAGCTTTTCCCTCTATATGACCTCACCCGCATGGGCAATGCCGTCATATCAATAAATCGGCCCTATCACCGTTATTGTCCGCTCAAAATCTACTGCTGGGAATCGACAGGAGCGCCCACACTGCTTTTCAACGACAACATATCCAACTATGTAGACGACTCATCGACACCCGGTCTGAACCCATTTCAAGGCCTCGGCGCCATCGGCACGCCCGATGACGGCAAAATCTACATAGCCGCTCAACGCAACCTCTCTACTATTATCAACCGCGTAATAGTCCTTACAATAAAAAACAAAAAGACTACCGCCGTCCAAGAAGTAACATTGAGTCAAGAGCTTGCCTACACCAATATAAACATTGAGCCGATGGAAGACGGCAGCTTTTGGATTAAACAATTCGATAGCACCTACGGCGTCCACTTCGATGCCAACGGTAATAAAATAGAAGAGCTGTCCGGCAACGGCATAGGCGCGGTCTACGGCATAGGCCAACGCTTTTTCACCTTCAAAGGTCGCAAGTTGGCGCTGAACATGAACTGCTCAAGCGGCTCGACCGCACCCAAGCTGTCCCTTATCGACTACACCGACGGCGTGGCCAACGCCAAGAACATCATCACCGATGCCCAACCGACACTTTCAACCAACGACCTGACCGGTTTCGGCTTCACCTTCTGCGACTACGACATCAAGTCAGCCGATCGCAACTTGGTGCTCTACGGCATAGACCCGGACGGCGGCATTGTCCGCGTCGAGTACAAGGATGACCGCAGACCCGCCATCGTGACCGACTTCACCGCCAAGGCAAGGTGGGACGGCACAACACATAAGATAGACGTGATATGGAAAGCAGCCGACAAGGCCACATCTTACCGGCTATATGACTGCACCAACTCGCCCGAGACAAAGATATATGAAGGCAACGGCACTTCCGGCACCTTCATCTTGGCCACCGGCCTGGGCAAGGCGCACAAATTCCGCATCATAGCCGTCAACTCCGAAGGCACAAGCCCCGAGAGCACCTACGCCTCGACTTACGATGCCGGCTTCGGCAGCATCGAACTGACGGCCACAATCGACCCCACGGACGCCACCGCCACGGCACACCTCGAATGGACCGCCCCGGCACACGGCACCGTCAAGTCTTACACCATAGTCAAGGTACTCAAGAAGACACCGGCCGACGGCACAGCCACCACCACGACACAAGACATCGCCACCGTGGCCTCGTCCGTCCGTAAATACGATGTGGCCAATTACAGCCCTCTGTCCTCCGTAACCGAGAACGGCGTGGTATGCAGCGTAGAAACCTCGCTGATGGTACGCGCCAATATGGCACAAACCATCACCACCAAAGACGGCGAAAAGACCTCCGCAGCCACCTCCAATATCGTAGCGCCCAAGGCCTCGGCAGCGCCCTATTTCACCTCTGTCAACACCTACAAGGGCCGTCGTACCGCAGCGCTGTCGTGGGAAGTGGGTTCGACAACCGACCTCGACCACTACGAATTGTACCGCGACGGTGTCAAAATTCTGAACAAGTACAACGGCGGCTCGTATATCGACACCAACCTGCCCGACGGTACGTACTCCTATACTGTCGTGGCCTATTGGAAAGACGGCAGCGTCACTCGCTCGTCCGCAGTATCCGCCAGTATCAAGCACGCGGACGATGTATCGTCGTACATTCTTGACACCGTCTACAACTACCCCATCATGACCGAAACCGAGTGGAACAACGCCGGCAAGCCCGCAGATGCAGTAGTGGCCAAAGGACAATTTGCCAACGCCAAGACGCCCGTCGGCGCATACGGCGCTCCCGGCGACATATACCGTCAGGCTCAGTACTACAACGGCAAATGGTATATCGCACAGCTGACCGCCCGCACCGAACTATCCTCCGGCGGCAATTATATTCCCAACAACTGGCTGGACGGCAAATCAGTAGGCACCAACATCACCCAAGCCGAAGCTCAGGCTCTTTACGCCAAATGGCGTGGCGACTGGAACGGCGGCATCAAGTCCATAGGCGCCGATGCCGCCACCATCAAGACCATCGGCGACAACCTCCACAACGAAGTCACCACCTGGGGCCTTGAAAACCAATTTGTAGCCGTGGACGAAGGCGGCAATATGTGGCGCCGCGCCATCCACTCCGGAGCCTTCGGATGGTACGATACACCCTATATAAGCAACGAGGCCGACGGCGTCAAAGTCACTAACTCGCCGTACTACCGTCCGACGGCATTCGTGCACGGCAATCTGGGCGAAACCGCCAAACTCACATACAACAACAAGAGCTTCTACGAATGGGAGCAAGCCTTTGTCACATCCGATGCCGGCAAAGCCACAGTATCTGACTTCAACACCAAATACCCCGCCCAAAAATTGTCTTGCGACAACGCTCTCCAGTACTACCGCACGCACTACATCTCGGCCGGCGGTAACGCCTCCAACGGCACCGGCTTCCTGCTGATGTCCATGAACCGCACAGCCGACGTCTTCCGCATCAAGATGAACGGCGGCAGCTTCACATCCATAGACAAGCTCACCGCCCCCATCAGCGAAGTTACGGCCCTCGGCCGCGACGTCAACACCCTGGCCTCCACCGAGAACTACTCCTTCCCCGTGGCCGGACGCCAAGCCTTTATACAGACCGTCCGCGGCATCGGCACATGGTATGTAGATGCCAACGGCAAGTACACCCTGATGTTCTCGAACACGGCCGACGTCACCCAGTGCGGCGGCGTAACCTTCACGTACAACAACGAGTTCTTTGTACTGCACCCCACGACTATCAACAGCAACAGCCCCGGCAACTTCCGTATCGATATAGCCCAATGCAAGAACGGCGAGACAGCCGCCACGGTCGTGCCCTCCAAGGACAACCTTATGCCCACCGTAGCCAATAAGTTGGACGAAAGCATCCAGTTCGATGCCGGCAACTCCAACGCCAGCTGGTACGGAGCCGAATACAACCAAGCCGAGAACTGCATATACATCTACCAGTACGTTCCGGGCGTACGCTTTGCCAAGTACCGTCTGTACATCCGCGAGCAGTATCCCGACGTGCCCCCGACATTGGACATCACCACCGGATACAACGAAGACAAGACCGACATCACACGCTTTGACTCCAAGATTACCTGGCAGCGTCCCGGCACCAACCACGATTACGGCTTGAGCGAAAACGCCGACATCACCGTCGACCACTACGAAGTGGCCCTCAAAGACAAGGCCGGCAACGTCCTGCAAGCATGGAATGATGTCAAAGACGTCAATGACGCCTCGCATGTCTTCACCCTCGAGTACAACAAAACCGCCGGCGGCGAGTACAACCTCGATTCCGAGAAATACACCGTCGAAATCGTGCCCATCTACAAGCGTAAAAGCGGCACCATCATCCGCGGCGCCTCCAACTTCGCAGTCGACGACAACGACTACCCCGCAGCCATCGGCGAAGTCAATGCATATATCTACAACGGTACGGGCAGCGCTGCCGGTATGTACCGCGTAGACCTCGACTTTAACCGCGCACTCACCGCCCAGTCGCCCGAACCGGTATCGTACTTCCTTGTCGAAGTATCCACCGACGGCGGTACAACCTACAGCACCCTAAGCAACTTCAACCTGCTCAAACAGGGCGAAGACTACCACTACTACCCCGTAGCCGTCACCAACGGCCAAGTGCCCGGACAATACAAATTCGGCACCACCAACGTCGGCGACAGCCCCACCGAGAAAGGCTATGCCCTGCGCGAACACGCCGTCCGCGGCATCGATCACCTCTGCGTACTATACTACTATAGCAACGTTGATCCCTCCAACTTCAAGTATCGCGTGACCGCCGTGTACGCCTCCACCAATGCCCGCATCCGCAAGACCGCGTCCAACAACGCCGAGAACATCATCGGCGGAACCTCCGGTATCGGTGATGCCACGGGCTACAGCCTGAGCGCATACCCCGTACCCGCCACCACCGAAGTGACCGTCACCAGCCCCGAAGCCATACGCGACATCCGCATATTCTCCGCCTCCGGCGCCGAAGTGATACGCGTAGCCGGCGAAGATGGCTACACCCAAAGCGTGGATGTCTCCACCCTGGCTCCCGGCATGTATATGCTCGTAGTCAACGAACAGACGCCCATACGCATCGTCAAAAAGTGATTAATACCTGATATATAGGCACGTGCCGTCAGAGCCGGCACGTGCCCGCCGGGCAAGCCTCGCTTGTGTGAACTCTCGTAGCCGAAGAGCGTCCGATACGGCTTCCGCTCCGACATCGAACGCACTCCGTCCGAGCGAGGAACCACCCGACAAAGGAAGTGATGAATAAAACTTCGTAGTACCGCAGCGATGCAGCACGAAATCGAACACTGAGAAAAAAGTGATTGATCAACCTGAAATGTAGAATGCAATATTGTAAGGGCTCCGCCGACCGTAGAGGTTAGCGGAGCTCACTTTTTCTCCGGGGTTAGGGGTCTCGCAAAAAAAGCGTACCTTTGCACTTATCAAACGGTCATCGACTATAAACGGTCATCGACTACTTATTCTAAAAAAATCACCGCTACATCATCCACAGAAAAGACGATGCCACTAAAAATCATTATCCTCGATTTCGGGTCGCAGACGACACAGCTCATAGGCCGCCGCCTGCGCGAACTCGACACCTACTGCGAAATTCTACCCTACAATCGTATGCCTGCGGACGACCCCGATGTCATCGGCGTCATCCTCTCGGGCAGTCCCTTCTCGGTCTACGACGATAAGGCCTTTAAGGTAGACACCGAAGCTCTTGTATCGCGCTACCCCGTACTGGGCATCTGCTACGGCGCCCAACTGATGGCCTATCAACGCGGCGGACGTGTCGAGCCGGCTGCCACCCGCGAATATGGTCGCGCCATACTCAGCCGGGTGGACAGCTCCGACCCCCTGATGTCCGGCATCGAAGTCGGCGCACAAGTATGGATGAGCCACGGCGACACCATCACCGCCGTCGGCGAAGGCATGGACGTGGTGGCCTCCACCGACAAGGTACACGTAGCCGCATATCGCCGCCGCGATCGTCAATGCTGGGGCGTGCAATTCCATCCCGAGGTATTCCACAGCACCTGCGGCGTACAACTGCTGCGCAATTTCGTGGTGGACATCTGCGGCTCGCGCTGCGAATGGACGCCCGCATCGTACATCGACAGCACCGTGGAGCAACTGCACCGTACCTTAGGCAACGACCGCGTAGTACTGGGCCTGAGCGGCGGTGTGGACTCGTCCGTGGCCGCCGTACTGCTCAACCGCGCCATCGGCGACCGCCTCACCTGCATATTCGTAGACCACGGAATGTTGCGCAAAAACGAGTACGCCAACGTCCTGCGCGACTACCAAGGACTGGGGCTCAACGTCATAGGCGTCGATGCCTCCGCCAAATTCTTCGCCGAACTGGCCGGCGTCACCGACCCCGAAGCCAAGCGCAAAATCATAGGCAAAGGCTTCATAGACGTCTTCGATGAAGAAGCACGTAAAATCAAGGACGTCAAGTGGTTGGCACAAGGCACGATATACCCCGACTGCATCGAGTCGCTCAGCATCACCGGCACCACCATCAAAAGCCACCACAACGTCGGCGGACTGCCCGAGAAAATGCACCTGAAACTATGCGAACCGCTACGCTCGCTCTTCAAAGACGAGGTACGCGCCGTCGGACGGCAGCTGGGTATGCCCGAACACCTCATACGCCGCCACCCCTTTCCCGGGCCGGGTCTGGCCGTACGCATACTGGGCGAAGTCACCCCCGAGAAGGTGCGCGTGCTCCAAGATGCCGATGACATCTTCATATCCAAGATGCGCAGTTACGGCCTGTACGATGACATCTGGCAGGCCGGCGTGATACTGCTTCCGGTACAGAGCGTCGGCGTCATGGGCGACGAGCGCACCTACGAACAGGCCGTGGCCCTACGTGCCGTCACCTCCACAGACGCCATGACCGCCGACTGGGCTCGCCTACCCTACGACTTCCTGGCCGACGTCTCCAACACCATCATCAACAGCGTCCGCGGCGTCAACCGCGTATGCTACGACGTCTCCTCAAAGCCGCCGAGCACCATCGAGTGGGAATGAGAATAATGTCGATTGTGGAATGTGGAATGTGGCTAACGCCGAAAAGGCTTGGAGTATATAAAGTCCTTAAAGACCTTAAGGTTCTTAAGGTCCCGGCCCTCCCCAAGTCCTCGCCCACATTCAACATTCAACATTCAACATTCAACATTCAACATTACCAAATCTGTCTTGCGGCCCGGGCCGCAAGACAGATTTGGCTATGTCGTTTATTTTGCGTACTTTTGCGGTCGCATTCATATGTAATCATACACGACTTGACACATGCAGTTTACAGCAGAAATGTTAGCAGCCCTCGTCGGCGGCACCGTTGACGGCAACCCCCAAGCCGCAGTCAGCACCTTTGCCAAAATCGAAGAAGGGCATCCCGGCGCACTGTCATTCCTTGCCAATCCAAAATATACGCATTACATCTACGACACCCGGTCGACAATAGTGCTCGTGGCTTCAGACTTCGTGCCCGAGCGCCCCGTACAGGCCACCATGATACGCGTGGCCGACCCCTACAGCGCAGTCACCAAACTGATGGAAATGGCCGCAGCAGCCATGACGCAGCACCCCGTCGGCATCGAACAGCCCAGCTATATCGCCGAGGGCATAGCCATAGACAAGGAGTCATACGTCGGCGCATTTGCATACATCGGCAAAGACGCCAAGATAGGACGCGGCGCCAAGATTTATCCCCAAGTGTACGTAGGCAACGGCGCCGTCATAGGCGAAGACACCGTGCTCTATCCCGGATGCCGCGTATACCCCGGATGCCATATCGGCGCACGCTGCATCATCCATGCCGGCGTCGTCATAGGTGCCGACGGCTTCGGCTTTGCACCCGACAGCGACGGCGTCTACCACAAAATACCGCAGATGGGCATCGTCGAAATAGGCGATGACGTCGAGATAGGCGCCAACACCACCGTAGACCGCGCCACCATGGGCGCCACTCGCGTAGGCCGCGGCACCAAGCTGGACAACCTGATACAGGTGGCGCACAACGTCACCGTGGGCGAGCATACCGTAGTGGCCGCCCAAGCCGGAATAGCCGGCAGCGCACACGTCGGCAGCCACTGCATGGTGGGCGGACAAGTGGGCATCGCCGGCCATATCGCCGTGGGCGACCGCACACAGATAGGCGCCCAATCGGGCGTACCCAACAACGTCGCCCCCGGCAGCCGCATTATGGGATACCCTGCCGTACCCGCCGGCGAATTTGCCCGCCAAGCAGCGTACATACGCCGCCTGGGCCAACTCTTTGACCGCGTCGGCGCCCTCGAGAAAAACGCCAAGCGACAGTAATCACAGGTACGAAACAACACATAACACCATACACGCCACAATGAAACAGCTCACGCTCGCCAAGCCCTTTACGCTCCAAGGCAAAGGGCTGCATACAGGCCTCAATATCACGGCAACATTCAACCCCGCCGCCGAAGGTACCGGATACAAAATCCAACGTATCGACCTCGAAGGTCAACCCGTCATCCCCGCCGTAGCCGAAAACGTCGTAGCCACCAGCCGCGGCACCGTCGTCGGCATCGCCCCCGACATCACCGTCAGCACAATAGAACATGCTATGGCCGCACTCTACGCCGCCGGAATAGACAACGTGCTCATCAGTGTGGATGGCCCCGAAATGCCAATTCTGGACGGCAGCGCCGCAATATACACCCACGCCATAGCCCAAGCCGGACTTCAAGAGCAAGAAGCCGACAAAGAATTCTTTGTCGTACGCCACAAAATCGAAGTCTCCGACCCCGAGACAGGCTCTAAAATCATAGTACTGCCCGACGAAGAATTCACCGCCGATGTGATGATCAACTTCGAGTCGCCCGTACTGCACAACCAGTATGCAAGCCTCGAGCACCTGAGCGACTTCGCCGACGAAATCGCCGCCAGCCGCACCTTCGTGTTCGTGCGCGAGATAGAACAACTACTGGCCGCCAACCTCATCAAAGGCGGCGACCTTGACAACGCCATAGTCATCTACGACTCGCCCCTGAGCCAAGACAAGCTGGACCATATCGCCGACATCATGGGCGTACAGCACAAATGCATCACCGAGTACGGATACATCAACGAAACACCGTTGACACACGAAAACGAGCCCGCACGCCACAAGCTGCTCGACATCATCGGCGACATCGCCCTGATAGGCGCCCCACTGCGCGGCCGCATCATCGCCACCCGCCCCGGACACACCATCAACACCCAACTCGCCAAGAAACTGCGCCGCGACGTACGCCGCATGGACGCCATAGCGCCCGTGTACGACCCCAACGCCGCACCCATACTGGACAACAACCAAATACGCGCCCTGCTGCCCCACCGCTACCCCTTCCTGCTGGTAGACAAAATCATCGAACGCAGCGAAAGCTACATCGTAGGCGTCAAAAACGTTACCACCAACGAGCCCTTCTTCCAGGGGCACTTCCCCCAAGAGCCCGTGATGCCCGGCGTACTTATGATCGAAGCTATGGCCCAGACCGGCGGACTGCTCGTGCTCGGCACCGTACCCGACCCGGAACGCTACTCGACATACTTCATGAAAATAGACAATGTGAAATTCCGCCAAAAAGTCGTCCCCGGAGACACACTCCTGTTCCACGTATCCTTCATGACCGAGCTGCGCCGCGGCTGCGCCGTCATGAAAGGCCGCGCCTTCGTAGGCGAAAAACTCGTGACCGAATGCGAATTTATGGCACAAATCATCAAGAATAAATGAAACAGCCCTTAGCATACGTACACCCCGCAGCCAAGATACATCCAAGCGTCGTAATCGACCCCTTTGTCACCATTGACCAAAACGTCGAAATAGGCGAAGGCACACGCATAGGCTCCAACGTCACCATCCTGGAAGGCGCACGTATAGGCCGCAACTGCACCATCTTTCCGGGTGCCGTCATCGGTGCAATACCTCAGGACCTCAAATTCAGAGGCGAAGAGACATACGCCATCATCGGCGACAATACCACCCTGCGCGAATTTGTCACCGTCAACCGCGGCACAGCCTCCAAAGGCCGCACCGTTGTAGGCAACAACTGCCTGATTATGGCATACTCGCACATCGCCCACGACTGCTGCATAGGCAACAACATCATCATCTCCAACGCCACCCAACTGGCCGGCGAAGTCATCGTAGACGACTACGCCATCATCGGCGGCGGGACACTGGTGCACCAATTCTGCCACCTGGGCTCGCACATCATGATACAAGGCGGCGCACTCATCAATAAAGACGTGCCCCCCTACGTCAAAGCCGCACGCGAACCCATATCCTATGCCGGCATCAACAGTATAGGCCTGCGCCGTCGCAACTTCTCCAGCGACACCATCCGCGAGATACAGGACATCTACCGCTACCTATACCTCTCGGGGCTGAACGTCTCGGACGCTGTCGCCCGCATCGAGGCCGAGCTGCCGGCCACCCCCGAGCGCGACGAAATCATCATGTTTGTCCGCAACAGCAAACGAGGCATCATCAAAGGATACGTCTAAACAGACGCCGAAAGACATAGACATACCGACGAAGAGAAAATGACGACGGGCAGAGGCGCGTCGCTCGTCAGGCAGAGAAGCCGTGAGGCCGACCTGCGCAGACGTGAGGAAAGTCCGGGCAACACAGAGCACCATACTTGCTAACGGCAAGATGTCGGAAACGGCATAGTAGTGTGACAGAAAATAACAGCCGACAACGTCGGCAATGGTGAAAAGGTGGGGTAAGAGCCCACCGGGAGACATGGCGACATGACTCGCCGCACACCTTATGGGTTGCAAGGTCAAGTATACCGGCATTTAAGGGCTGCTCGTCCATTGCCGGGGGGTAGACCGCTAAAGCGACCGTGGCGACACGGCGCTCAGATAAATGACGTGCATGGCCCCGTCCGGTCCCCACATGGGATACCGAGGGCTTACAGAACCCGGCTTACATCCGCCCGCCGTCCTTTTCGCTTCATCCTCTTTTTTCCCGAGACTCGAAGTCCTCGATAATAGTCCTCGATAATAGTCCTCGGACAATTGAACAGCCTGTAGATTCTTAAACGAAGTGCAAAAACGCCAGCCTCTCACTACGGGGCTAGCC